>Ga0255049_10000074_pt1 | contig 53361 bp, 86 predicted proteins | sample JV7_2_3_MG_FD_183615 | JGI IMG/M metagenome (GOLD analysis project Ga0255049, IMG submission 183615) | Seawater microbial communities from Jervis Inlet, British Columbia, Canada - JV7_2_3 | ecosystem: Environmental > Aquatic > Marine > Inlet | place: Canada: British Columbia | collected 2016-10-06 | reverse complement strand
CACCCTACCTGTAGTGGGGGGGGGTCCCACCCTACCTCGTAGTAGGGGCCCCCCCCCCGGCTCCACCCTACCCAGTAGTAGGGGGGGCCCCCCGGCACCGAGCGGGGCGGAATGGCACCCCCCCCCACGGGGGGGGGCGAGGTTCCACCCTACCTCGTAGTCGGGGGGGCATCCCGGTTCCTTGAAAACTGAATATGGCAAGTGTCTTTCGGGCACAGCTTCGTTCGCGCGTCTCGATCCGCCAAGGTCGCGACCATGCGCTCCCGCAACAGGGAGGCGAGCGGAACACCTGCGTCCGAATCACCGTCAACAGTTGCGAGGAATTCAGAATGGCAGATACCAAGCAGGCGCCGCGCTCCAAGCCCGGCTCCAAAAAGACGAAGACGAAGACTCCGGTCGACACGACCCCCACGGGGGCCGCGGAGACCACGGTCGACACGACCCCCACGGGGGCCGCGGAGACCACGGAGACCACGGTCGACACGACCCCCACGGGGGCCGCGGAGACCACGGTCGACACGACCCCCACGGGGGCCGCGGAGACCACGGTCGACACGACCCCCACGGGGGCCGCGAAGACCACGGGGGCCGACACTCCCCCGGAGGTAAAGCCGGAGCCCGAGCCGGAGCTTTCGCCCATTGCGAAACTCCGTGTGAAGCGTACCGATGCGGAGACCGAGATCGCGGCGCTCAACGCCAAGATCGGAGTCGCCGCTGCGGCCGGTGAGACCCACCAGATCCTCTCCCTCTCGGCCGAGATCGGAGCGCTTGTCGCTTCGATCGAGACCCTGACGGAGACGATCCGCGAGGATGGCTTCGCCGAGTCGGTGACGCCCGGTCTCCTTACCGCGTTCGAGGCTGTCCCCGAGGGAGATCGCTCCGTCGGAGATCAGCGCTGGTACCTCAAGACGACGGACGGGCTCCTGACGTCCTTCGTCCGAGTCACGGTCGGTGCTCCCAAGGTGCGAGCGATTACCAAGGTCGCGGCGCTGGTGGGTACCTCGGGGAAGACCCGAGATCACCGGCTCCCTCCCCCCGGTTCCGTCTTGGTCTCCGTCGGGGGGCCGAACGGGACTTGTTCCATAGCCTTCGGCGATGACAATGCTGTTCGGGTGAGCGGAATTGCTCACAACGGAGATACGATGGACGGCGAGGTTTTCGGAACCCTCAGCGGGGCCGCGCTTCGCCACAAAGGTAAGGCCACTAACGGCTTCACCTGGGCCAAGCTCGGTCTCAACGCGCACGGTCCCTGGAACGGGGCCCAGCGGAACAGCAAGGGCGTCAACTACACCGAGTAGACGCACGGTCTCTCGCACCCCCCACGGTCCCAGCCGTGGGGGGTGTTCCTCCTTCCGTCCGATGGATCTCAGATCCGTCGGCCGGTCGGAGCGGGAGCATCCGTGCGCCGACGGACTCCTCGCCCCGTAAGCGTGTGGATGCTCCCGCTCCGGTCGACCGGCCGGAGAGGGAGGTTCCATTTGGCTGAGGCAAAGAAGGAGATCATCGGGCCCACGCCCGCGTGGGAGGGAGCGCAGCGTCTGGGGATCGTGCTTGACCGCATGACCGAGGGCGCAGTGCTTGGACGGGCCGTGCTCGTCGCCGAGCTCAGCGCGTGTGGGGCAAACGGAGAGAAGGTCGTCTCGGGGATGCTCGAGTCGGGCCTGTTCGAGACCGTCAAGGTCGAGGGCAAGGTCGTCCTCCGTCTCACCAAAACGGGCAGCGCTGTGATCATCCACTCGATGATCATGTCGTTCGCCTGACCCGCAGAACGCCCCTGGATCCTCGGGGTCCAGGGGCGTTCGTTTGGACGTCGAGACTCCACCCTATCCCGTAGGGGGTGGCACGGGGATGGGCCCCGACGGAGGCGAGAATGGCACTGAACGGAAACAGCAAAAACGTCGAGCTGGGCGTGAGCAAAGACGGGATCCTCACGATCCAGATTGACCTCAACGCGCGGCACGGTCGCAGCAACAGCGGCAAGACCACGATCGTGGCGACCACGGGGGGGAGCGTCAGCATCCCCGGTCACGAGGACATCAAGATGGGACTGAACATCTACACGAGGAAGTGAGTTCGAGATCCTGTCGCCGCGCCCCCTCTGGTCATCGGCCAGCGGGGGCGGTGGCACTGAAAAGGGAGTCAACATGGACAAGAAAATCTTCGTTTCATTCTGCGAGGCGATCCTCGAAACGCTCGCCGAGTTTCCGGACGGGATGCCCCGTTCACATATCGACCTGGTTCTCGGGCCGCTCGGTGTTTCGTTCTCCGGGTGCCGCCAGGTCGAGTCGTGCCTGGTCGATACGGGGTTCGTGAGCCGGTCGAACGACCAGCTCAAGATCACGTCCCAGGGCGCGGCCGTGGTGGCCGAGAGCTCGCGCGCCTGATCCGTTCGCACGATACAACGCGCCCCCGTCGAGCAATCGGCGGGGGCTGTGGCACTGAAGGGAGGGTGACCAGTGGATCTCAATCTATGGCCGAAACTCAATTGTCCAGTATGCGGAGACAGGAATCCCGAGCAGAACATAGGTCCATACTGTTGCTACGAATGCTTCGTGGACGGGCTGCCAGAATGGGATCGCTGGTACCACTTCCGCTACCCGGAGGCCGACGACTACGGCGGTGGCCCCGAGCGGCCGATCACCGACGAGTTGTTTGATGCTTTCACCTACGGCGCGCACGGGATGAGTCTCGAGGCGCTTCGTGTTCATGAGGGCAAGCGGTTCCTGGCGTGGACGAAGACGCCCGGCGCGCAGTATGCCTGGAGCCGTGCGATGGACGCGGGTTCGATCCGCGAGCTTGGGACCTACTGGGACGAGTACGCGAGTTCCTGTCCCGTGCCCACGCAGACGTGCGACTGCCCGTCACACGTTGCCGATGGGTCAGGGAGGTGTCGCAGGCATCGCAACCGGCTCGTCCTGTCGTGGCTCGCGAAGCAGCCCGGCGCCGAGATCTGATTCGTTGCGCTCGCGTGTCGCGCCCCCGTCGAGCAATCGGCGGGGGCTGTGGCACTGAAGGGAGGCGAGATGAAAGAAGCGATTGAGATTGAACGCCGCCGCGAGCGCGCAAAAAAGCTCAAGGTCGGCGATGAAGTGTTCGTCATGCTCGACGATCGCAAGGTCGTCGACAGCGGGATCATCACCGGGATGCAGCCCGTCTGCTGCGCCGCCATCGCGGAGGCCGGGTGCGACCTGGAGTACTTCGTCGAGTGGAAGATCAACAGCCCGCACACGTTCCGCGTGGACGACAGCGGGCAGGGGTGGGCGCGCGGCGTCTACTTCATCAACGAGGTCTTCGCGCTCGAGAACGAGGACGACGCGATGGCCGAGAAGCACGGCGAGATCGCGGACGAGATCTGCACCCACCTGGAGTTCATGCGCTCGCTCAAGGCGCAGCACCAGGAAGAGATCCGCCGCATCGACAACGAGCTTCTCAAGATCGAAAACTCGGTCAAGGCGGGTCGGTGGTACGAGCTCGAGGGAGTCATCATGGACGAGTCCATCGAGGTCTTGAGCGAGTGCGAGCCCATCCCGACGAGCGAACTGCTCGACCGAGGCGCCTGGCTGTGACCGGTCTGGATCTGATTCGTTGCGCTCGCGTGTCGCGCCCCCGTCGAGTAATCGGCGGGGGCTGACGCACTGAAGGGAGGCCAACATGGCCGTCAGAACCGACACAGGCACTGTCCTGCGCATGCTCCGTAAGCTCCTGCACAACGAGGCAGATCACCCGCCCGATCTTTCGGACGAGACCGCGGCGCACAGGAACCTCACGGAGGACCAGAAAAGGGAGCGAGCATCGTTCAACCGGCACTACTTCGTGGGTCGACGCGAGGGCCTGTTCCTCGCGATCTCCGCGATCGGGGAAGCGCTCGGAGAGAAGTAGCCCCATGGGGTAGCGCGTGTACGCGCGAAATTGAACGGTGCGTTTTGCCCCGGCCTTTCGAGGTCGGGGCTGACGCACTGAAGGGAGGCCAATATGGCCGGAAAGAATTCGAGAGGACAGCGGCACAACCGCCGAGCGAACGCGGCCGAAGCGCGGCGCGCGAGCAAGGCGAAGCGGAAGTGGACCGCAGGCAAGGCGCTCACGCCGGAGCAGCGCAGGTTGCTGCGTCAGCACTACAACCTGCCGCCGGTTCCCACCGAGCGCCCTCCGGAGAACGTCGATGCCTGATCGCACCTACGGCGTGTACGGCAAGGTCGAGGTCAATGCGGTGACTCATCTCTCCGCTTCCTCGCCCGAGGAGGCGATGAAGGCTGCCATCGAGGAGAACAACTGGACCCTCGTCGACCCGTCCTCGAACGACATCCTCGTCGAAGACATCGAGGCCACCGTCACCAAGCTCGAGACGGAGGTGTTCGATGGCTGATCCGTCCGAGTACAAGCAGATGCAGGACCGCACGTCCACCGAGGACGACGGCGCCTGCATGGTCCTGCTCAAGCAACTCCGGCGCACCACGCCGCGCATGAGCGAGAAGAACCGCAGGCTCCTCGCCGTGGATCTGGCGTTCGCGCTCGTGCGCAACGGCTGGGTGTTCGGCAGCCACGTCCGCGTCGAGGAGGTCATCGCCCTCCCGGAGGAGACGTCGTGAGCGACCCTCGCGTGATCACGAATCTCAACTGGCGCGATTTCGTCTACCGCGCCGACGTGCCCGAGGAAGTGCTCAACGACCAGTTCGACTGGACTGACGACGACGACTGCGACGGCTTCATCCACTACCGAGGTACCTGGTACCACCTCAGCCAGTTCATGGTCGGCGGTATCGAGGGCTGGCAGGGTTCGCACGGCGACTCGTTCTTCAGCGGTGTCGTCATCAACCTCAGCGACGACGGCGAGCAGTACCAGATTGGAACCTACCTCTCATGACCGAGGAAAACGTCACGCGCCTCGCGTGCCCCAAGTGCGGCAGCGAGGACGTCATCCAGCTCGAGGAAGCTGCCATCTACGTGAACACGATCATCCCTGCCAAGGACGGCGAGCCACCGAGGATCGACTACTCCAGCGGGGAGACCCACTGGAGCGACTGCGGGGTCACCCGCATCGTGCGCTCGGGAGGGACTCACCAGCTCGTCTGCTACGCGGGCGAAGACGGGTGCGGTCACGCTTGGGACCCGCCGACGTGGGTCCTCGAAGCGCTGGAGAGGAACAGCAACGCATGAGCACCCTCTACGAACAGGTCGAGGATCTCGGCCCGAACTACGTGCGCGAGCTCTCGGTGGTCTACCGAGGGCCGCGCCGTCGGTTCGACCGGCTCAAGTCCTCGCGCGACGTGGACGCCTTCGCTCGCAAGCTCGGGCTCGACGAGCTCGTGGTCGAGCACTTCGTCGTGATCTGCCTCGACGCGAAGCACCGGCCGATCGGCTGGTGGACGGCTTCGGTCGGCGGGCTCTCGGCCTGCGGGGTCGCGCCCTCGGATGTCCTCCGCGTCGCGCTCAAGTGCGCGACCTCGGGGATGGTCTTGCTCCATAACCACCCGAGCGGCGAGCCCACGCCGAGCGCGGAGGACATCGCGCTCACCGAGCGCCTGGTTCGCGCTGGCGAGCTCATGGGCATTCCGGTGCTCGACCACGTGATCGTCGCCGAGGAGAGCTACTCCAGCTTCCTCGACATGGGACTGATTGGAAGGAAGCCGTGAGTCTCTGGACACAAGACGAGTTCGACCGGATCTTCGCCGAGCACCAGGCGCTCGCGGAGCGCTTCCTGATGAGCGACGGGAAGGTGATTCAGAAGTTCCTCATCCTGGGGAACATCGACACCGACACCGGCAAGGCGGGCAAGACGGTCTTCCCGGTCTTCGTTCCCAACATGCCCGAGGGGATGGACGGCGAGCACGCCAAGCACCACCTCCTCGGGCTCGTGCGCAAGCTCTGTGTCGACCTCGACGCATCGGGCGTGCTGCAGCAGAGCGAAGTCTGGATTCGGGACACCACGCCCGAGTCGGTGCGCAAGCATTTCCCCGAGGCCGACCCCGACAAGCTCGATGCGTGGTTCGACGAGGGCGACAACTACGAGCGGTTCCGCGAGAAGGTGAAGCCGCGCGAGGCGCTCATCATCATGGGCGAGTTCCAGGGCGTCTCCAAGAGCGCGCTGAACATCTTCACGCGCACCCGTGGCGGCAAGCCGATCCTCGGTGAGTGGGACTGCCGGGGCGAGACCAAGGGACGTTTCACCCGGCTGCTGCCGGGGGCGAGGGGTAACTGATGAAGACCGGATACTGCCAAGGAATCGAAGGGGTGCTCGTCGATGTCGGGGATGCCCGCCAGGGGCTCTCTGTACACTCGGCACGCGAGACACGCATCCGCGTGCGCTCGGCGCTCGGCAACCTGGATATCGCGTCGAGGATCGAAAACGTGCTGTGGGGGGTCCGAGACAAGATCCCCGGAAGCGTCCCCGGTTTCGACCTCGCGATCGCGCTCGACCTCATCGGTCACGAAGAGGATGCTGTCGTCGTCGGCGAGCTCAGCCTCTCGGGTGACGTCCGGCCTGTGCGCGCGATCGTGCCCATCCTCCTGGCAGCGCGGCGCGCTGGGATCCAGCGGGTCATCATCCCCTGGCAGAACTGGCACGAGGCGCAGATCGTGGGCGGCATGAACCTCGTCCCGGTGAGCCACATCGCTGACGTGCTCCACGGGGTCTTCAGCGAGCCGCCGACGCAGGATCCTCACCCGCACGTCAGGCATCACATGCCGACCGTGCGCGATCTGCCGCTGCACTTGATGGACGCCTTCCAAGAGGTGTCGCTCCACGCTCGAGGTGGCAGCAGCGTCCTCATGATCGGGAGCCCCGGCTCGGGCAAGACCATGATCGCGAGGCGCATTCCCAACGAGCTCGGAGCGATGGATGACGTCGAGACGATGTCGGTCGCTGCCATCCGAAGCGCGGCCGGGCTCGGCCGGGACTGGCACACGCACCCGCTCATGCGCCCCTTCCGCGCGCCGCACCACACGGCGAGCAAGGTGAGCCTTACCGGAGGCGGGTTGCCTCGGGCTCGGCCCGGCGAAGTCACGCTCGCGCACCTGGGGATCCTCTTCCTCGACGAGGTGTCCGAGTTCGCCCGCAGCAGCCTCGACGGGATCGCGGCGTGTGTCGCGAAGGGAAGCATCGAGTTCGGAAGGCTCCAGAGAATCCAGATGCCATCGAGGCCCGTGGTGATCGCTGCGATGAACCCGTGCCCCTGCGGCTGGCACGGGCACCCGACGAAGGAGTGCAAGTGCTCGGAGGACCGCATGAAGCGCTTCAACGCGAGGACCGAGTGGTTCGTCGATCGGCTCGACATGAAGCCGGTTAATTTGCCCATCCTCGACCGCAAGGCGATGGTGAGCCGAGCCTGATCTGTGCGCCCTCGAAAGGGGAGGCCGACACCTCCCTTCAACCCACTGTGTCCGCAGTTGACCGGCCACAGTACCGTCGGCCTCCCCCCTTCGGGGGCGCACCTGGAACTGCATGGCGAGCATCATTGGGATCCACGCACTCGTCCTCGTGACGGGCGACAAGCTCGCACTGCGATGCGAGCTCAAGCACCCGTGGCTCGATGGTAAGCGGGGCAACGCGATCTGCGTCGGCGACGAGTCCCTCGTCACCTGCCCGTGGTGTCTCGGCGCGACCAGCAAGGAACACGCGAAGCGCATGATCGCTCGCATGTACGCAGAGAGGATGGACAGCGATGGCGATGGTTGAACTGATCCCCTTCGGGGACTTTCCAGAAGACATGAGCGGATCGGACTGCGATTGGGGGCACTGCAGCGCGCCCGCGATCTGCATGCGTATGTCTCGTCGGCAGACCTACCTTCCCGTGTGCGAGAGGCACAGCAAGATCCTGAACGGACTTGACCGGCTCGACCGGCTCGCGCACGGGATCCGTCTCAACGACAAGGAGCAGGTCGATCTGAAGTTGGCACTCAACGTGGTGCGTAGACTGCATCAGGCACTCGACTTGAACCCGAACATCGAGGGCTTCTCGTGGATCGGAATCAGGCACCTGATCGCCAAATTGGAGGAGGAAGAGTGATGGAATGGTTCACGAAGGAAGCGGGGTTCGACTTCGCACAGAGCGACGACGATCCCAAGATGGCGATCCTCGCCGAGGTGCCTGATTGGGTCACGCTCCCGCCCGATCTCGGCGGCGCTCGCGTGAAGGTGCTCGGGTCCAAGACGGCGCCGTGTCCCAGGGACGGCACCCACGACTGCAAGCACCTCATCCTCGAGGGCAAGGTCCAGGTCGCCGAGTGCCCGACGGACGGCGGCTTCCTCTGGTACAGCCACCGGGAGTCGGCATGAACCCCCTCGACAAGCTCATGGTGGAGCAGATCACCACCCGTCCCTGGCACGAGCTCTCGCTGCTCGGCGTCGAGGTCGACGGCGATCAGTGGTCCATGCGCCTCACCCTCACGTGGGTCGAGAGGGGCGAGGAGCAGGAGGGGTGGAGCGAGGTGATCGGCACCAACGCTGGAGCCGACCTGTTCCCCTTCCTCGAAGAAGCGAGGGTCTTCGCGCGCGGCGCGATCCCGGTCGCCTGGAACGCACCGGCACAGCAGAAGGCGATCCTCGAGCTGCTCACGATCGCGGATGCGACGCTGGAGATCGACCGGACGCTGTGTTTCCTGTTCCGGCCGAGCTCGCGCTGGCTCGACCCATCGGTGTGGTGTCGGGCTCGGACGGGCAAGCACCACCCCATCGAGACGATCGCGAAGTCGATCGACTACAAGGCCAAGAGCCGCCTCGTCTCGATCGACCCGGCCGAGCTTGCCCACCAGCTCGCGCACCGGGAGGGCTTCCCGGTCCGGTTGGACTGGACCGCGAGCGAGCTCGCGCACTGGCAGGAGGATGCCAGGGCGGCTCACCTTCGGACAGATGACCACCCTACGTCGTAGTGGGGGAACGAGGAGGAAGCCGTGGCGCGTAGGAAGCGATGTCCCAGATGTTCGATGCCGGTCGTGCGCGGCCGGTGCCTCAACAGCGAGTACCAGTGCAACTGGCCGGACGAGAAGAAGGTGCGGCCGAAGCTCGAGCCGCTGCCCGCGGATTGTTTCGCACGATGCAACAAGGGCCACCCGGTCCGCGGCAAGATCACGAAGCACAAGACGATCTCCAAGACGCGCTTCGCGCTCGAGGTGACGTACCGCTGCAAGATCTGCGGTACCGAGTGCATCGTGACCTCCCGTGCTGCCGAGACGCGCATCGTCCCGCAGCGCGAGTTCATCTTCGAGATGCTGGACCAGAACCCCGGCCTTGCGGCCGAGATCTCCGAGGAGGAAAGGGAGGCTTCATGAAGTACGCAATCGACCTGCTCGACAAGTGCCGCCGCGACCATATCGCGACGGCGAACGCGCTGGAGCTGAAGATGGGTGAGATGCTCGACCCCCACACCGAGGCGTCGATCGACCGCGTGCGCAAGCACCGGCTCCAGGCCGAGGAGCTCGCGCGTGCGGTCGCCGTGCTCAAGGCCAGCGGCGTCGTGAGCATCGAGGACGTCCGATGAAGAATCCGCCTTCCGTCATCACCTTCATCTGGCACCGGAATGGGGAAGCCACCTATGAGGGGGCAGTGCTCGTGAATGAGATCGTCGCAGTGTCTCCGGCCGATTCCGTGATCGACGAAGACGTGCAGTGTCGCATCTACCTGCGAGGGATCGACGGTCCGCTCGACTGCATCGAGTCGGCCGAGACCGTCATCAAGCGCTGGCTCGACAAGCTCCTCGAGGACACCGGGCTCCGGCTCGGGTGGAACCTCGAGTGAAGGCACGTTGCGTGGACTGCGACACGCCGGCCGAAGATCTCCACGCCTGCAGGTCGTGCGGTTCGCTGGCCGGCTTCGTGATGCGCTCGTCGCGTGCGGGGGTGGGCACGGCTCGGTCGCTGATGCTCCTCGCGCTCGTCGGGTCCTACTGCGGCAGCCCAACGAAGGTCGAGATCGTGCCCGAGGTCGAGGAACCCGCCGAGCGTTACTACGACCCGACAGAGGACCTTCGATGAACCCGATCCTCATGCTCTACGCTGACCCCGCTCCGCTCCACGAGGACGTGGGCGAAGTGTTGCTGACCGTCAACCGCCTCGAGACACAGCGCATCGCGCCTGGCTGGGTCGAGGTGGTCGCGCCCGAAGGGCCTGTCCGATGCCCGGCCGGGCACAAGCTGGTCGCGTCGGCCTGGGAGTCGTGGGTGGCGATCTACGCCGTCGAGACCAAGAACCGCAGTGCGGCGAACTACTCGCGTCTGCACGTCAAGCTCCCGGAGGGAACATGAGCAAGCGTGATGCTGCCGTTGCTGTCGCTGCCCGGATCGCGAAGTACAACCGCGAGGGCTTCCCTCTCATGATTGACCTCGATGAGCAACTCGACGAGTTCTACGAGGCTGCGATGAAGCTCACCGAGCTCGCCATCGCATTGGACGGCTGCGGAGACCCGATGCCGTCTCTCCAGCCGGAGATCGGCATCTACGTGGAGACCGAATGAGCGACCGACCCAACAGGATGCCGTCAGACGGCCCCAACGCGCCGACGGGTGCGCGCCCGTCCGGGTCCGCATGGCCCGGTCTGCGGCCCGCCTCGCGCACCCTCGATGGTGTCCCGGTCACGTCGCACGTCGGGGAAGGGTACGTTCCGTGCGCCTGCCGGGACTGCATGGAGATCGGGCTCGGTAAGCCGGGGGAAGCGCTCTGTCATGCGTGCGTGGAGGCCGACTGCCAGCCCGACAAGGAGTGCGAGGCGCCGCATGCGTACTGCGCCGGCGACGCGCGCTTTGGAGAGACTTGGCCCGAGGTCGATGGCAAGTCCTACTGCCCCGTGTGCGGGCAGGAGTTCTGATGGTCGACGCCCGATACCGCGACGACCCCGAGTACATGAAGCGCCAGGCGACTGCGAAGCGCAGACGTCGTGCCGACGCGCACACGGGTCCGAGCATCCCTTGACCGAGAACTGCCATTCTCGGCAGACCCCTCAAATGGCGAAAAAACGTAATGATTCCGCATAGTTACGGGTGGTGCTCCGCACCTCGATTCGGGGAGATCCAGTGATGCAGAAGTGCCCGAAGTGCAGTCACGTCGCAGGGACTCACGACGCCTCGTGCCCCCTGAACAACGGGGTGGTCGAGGATCTCGAGATGGCCGAGCAGGTGCTCGATGCGATCGGCGGGATGCTGCCCGATGCCGAGCTGTCGGCATACCAGCCTGGGTCCGACCGCTGGCTCGCCATCCAGAACCACGTCGGCGAGCTCGTGCGCCAGCGCGATCGCCTCCACCATCGCAACACCGAGCTCGAGCGCAGGCTGCTCGATGTCGCGCGTGCGGTGAAGGGGATCCGCATCGAGGAGGAGTCGTGACCCCCGACCAATACTGGCAGGGGCTCGCCGACCTCCTCGAAGAGGCCATCGGCTCGGACGAGCCCCCGAGTCCTGCGGACGCCATCGCGCCACTGCTGTGGTTGAGCTCGGTGGTGTCCGCCGAGACCGATATGCCCAAGGACGTCTTCCTCGAGATGTGCAGCAACGTCTACGACGAGGCCTTCGTCGCGTCTGCGTCCGAAGACGACCTGTCCATCAAGCTCCGCCTCAACCCAAAGAAAGAGGAACCGAACTGATGCCCATCATCCCCTTCATTCCCGGCGAGGTCGTGGTCGTCATCGGCCAGGACGGTCGCCGCAAGTACAAGGCAAAGGTCGTAGAGGACAGGGGGCCTCCGCATTTCGTCGAGATTCAAACCTTCTTAGGCACCCAACGCGGTACCAACACCATCCACCGCTCATCCCTCAAGAGGGACCGATGAAGCTCCCCATCCTCATCGAGTGCATCCCGTACAAGAGCCGGCTCACCGAAGCCGCGTGTATCGACCGCTACCAGAAGGCGCAGACCATCGTGCAGTCGGGCAAAGGGATCCCGCGAGGCAAACTGACCGTTCGCAACTCGATCCGTCGAGCCGCCCTCCAGTTCTGCCGCACCTGCCCGGTCGGCCGGGCCCGCATGGTCTGCACCCAGCTCGAGGAGACAGGCTGATGGGTGAGCTACGCAGCCTGAACACCTCGCGCGATCAGATCCTGCGCGAGATCACCGACGCACCAGCCGACTCGCTCATCGTGGTCGTCATCGACTCGCCCGACTCGGAAAACACGCACATGCGCTGGTCGGGCCGGGCTCCGGGCATCCGGTTCTGGGCCTACCTGGCGGGCGTGTGCCAGGCACTCGTCACCTCCAACATCCAGAAGAATGCGACAAAGGGATGATCCTCCTACGGTGCGACCACTGCGGCATCCAGGCGATGCAGATCCGCAAGATGCCTCTCGGGTGGCGCACCGTCGCCGAGTACAAGCTCCGCGGCGCCAGGCGCGTCTTCGTCCGCATGAAGCACTCGTGCCCGGACTGTCCCGCGGACATCCCGCGCGAAGGGCTCGACGACCTCCCGGTGCGGTCGGCCCAAGAGGGGCTGCTCGAGGTCGAGACGTGCGCGCGGTTTGCGCTCCTCGACGACCAGGAGCTCAAGGGCACCGCTCGGATGATGGTCATCCGTGCGCTCGCGATTCTGGACGCAGCCCGCGGGCGCGTTCTCGACGAAGCAGGAGGGACAGAGACATGAGCGAGGGAGGAGATCGCAGTCTGATGGGCAAGGTAACCCTCACCGTCGCGAAGTGCCGCGAGCTCTGCAACGACTTTCGCCTCGTCCAGCACCGCAAGCTCGGACGCAAGGCATGTATGCATTTGCTCCCCGATGCAGAGATGTGCCGCAAGGACAACCACTTCGTCTGCGAGCTCGTGCTGTGGAAGCAGCGGCAGGCCGCCAAGGAGGAGCGCGAGGGCAAAAACGCGATCACGCCCGGCGCATCGAACCTCCTCGAGAAGTGCCCGCGCAAGTACCACCTCAAGCGCGAGAAGTTCCTCAAGCCTCCCGCCGGCGAGCCGAGCTGGAAGAGGGTGAGCAGCGCCTTCAACATGGCGCGGGCGAAGATCGACCTGGGCGCCGAGTTGATCCTCGACTCGGTGCGCTCCGACATCTCTCCGCTCAACCGCGCCAAGGTGCGCGCGTCCCTGCGCTTCTACGCCGACGGGCACCACGCCTACGCGGTCGGCTCGGTCGACTGCGACCAATCGATTCAGTTCGAGTTCGAGGGGCAGTGGTACCGAGGATTCGCGTCGGCCGTCACCAAGGACGGCGGGACGGTGTACTCGTGGCGCTACGGCAAGGAGCCGATGACGCACCTGAAGGCTGCCCACGAAGCGGCCATCCTGCTCCATGGGTATCCGGGCGCGACGCGGTACGTCTCGCTGCTGATGAAGAAGCCGCAGAACCGCCCGAGGAAGGGTGGCGAGACGATGGCTGCATTCGAGGACCGCATCGTCGAGCACCTGAACAAGAAGCCGGGCGAGACGATGAAGCGGCTGCAGATCACTCGCGACCACATGGACGTCGAAGGCGTGCTCCGGCAGATGCGGACCAAGATGGAGCTGCTCCCCGCGCTCCACGCGGCCGGGATGCCAGCCTTCTACTCGGACTGCACAGGGTGCGACTACGCGATCATGTGCGAGCAGCGCCCGGGTGACTCGACGAACGAGATCGTGCGGCGCATGACGCTGCGAGAGGAGAACCCGTGACCAAGGTAAACATCGGTGGACATACGCTCGAGGGTGCACCCCCCGAAGTTGTCGTGCGCCTCTACGGCTGCGGAAAGCGAGACGTCGAATGATCTGTGTCGTCATCGAGAGCCCGTTCGCGGGCGACGTCGAGCGCAACATCGAGTACGCACGCGCCTGCGTGAAGGACTGCCTCTCCCGCGACGAGGCACCCTTCGCCAGCCACCTCCTCTACACCCAGCCCGGTATCCTCGACGACACCATCCGCGAGGAGCGGCGACTCGGCATCCTGGCAGGATTCCGCTGGCGCTCGGCGGCAGAGAAGACGGTCGTCTACACCGACCTCGGGACCTCGGCCGGGATGCACATGGGCATCGACCACGCTCGCGAGCTCGCGCGTACCGGCAAGCACACGGTCGAGTTCAGAACGCTTCCAGGGTGGGAATCGGCGTCGGGTCGCCACCCTACCGTGTAGTAGGTGTTCGGTCCTTGCCCCGTCGTGGTGGCGAGGCGTATGGTGCTCGTCCGTACCCTCCGGGTGGCCCCCGGAATGTAGGGTACGAAACATCGGAGGTTGTCTGTGGGATTCACCAAAAACTTCGACTCGGACCCGCTCGGGGAACGGGTCGCCTTGCTCCTGTACGGGGAGGGGAAGATCGGGAAAACCCGGCTGATCCTCGATCTCGTCAAGAAACACGGCGACTTCGTGATCATGCTCTCGACCGACGGCGGCACGATGGCCGTCAAGCAGGAGCCGAAGGTCTTCAAGGGCAAGCTCGCCATCGCGTACCCGAAGAACCTGCGCGAGCTCCGCTCGGACATGAAGGAAGCGCGCACCATCGTCGCCTCGCTCTACAAGCAGGGCATCCCGCGCTCGAGGATCTGGGTCGCGCTCGACACCGCGACCCACGCGCAGACCAAGCTCATCGCTGAGGCCCGACGCATCCACGTCAACAACCCCGACGCGAGAGACACGCGCGAGGAGTACGTCCGAGACGCCACGACCGAGGTCGATTGGGGCATCAACCTCGGGCACATGACCGAGATCGCGGACTTCCTGAACATCGTCAGGGCCAACGTGGTCGTGACCGCCCTCATGAAGCCTGAGCGGGTCAACCGCGAGGAGACCGGCCGCGTCATCCCTGCCCTTTCGGGCCAGTCCTACACACGCTTCATCGGCGACGCCGACGCGCTCCTGCGGCTCGACGCCGACAAGGAGGGGAAGCGCTTCATCGAGGTCTTCGGCGGGGACATCCTCGGCGGCGACCGCAGCGGGCGCCTGGCCCCGCGTGAGGTCGCAGACCTCAAGCACATCCAGCGCACGATGATCGGTCTCGAGGTGCCGGCGGCTCTGCCCGCCGAGACCGCGGTACCGAAAGAGAAAGAGGCCAGCGCGAACACGCTGGCCTCCCAGAACTGAAACCCTGACGACGAAAGAAGATAGCACATGAGCGACGACTTCGACGACTTCGAGCTCCCCGGTGGGGAGGACCTTTCCAACGTTCCGGACTCGGGCGACCCGCCCCCCGGACGCTACCTGTTCGAGATCGCCAAGATGGAGATGAAGGGGCGCAAGAACGACCCCTCCGTCAAGTTCATCAACATCCAGTTCAAGATCCTCGACACGCCCGACGACACCAACGAGGGCTACATCGGGCGCAGCGTCTTCGACATCTTCAACCTCGGCGAAGCGGCCCTCTGGAAGCTCAAGGAGCTCATCAAGGCCGTCAAGGGCGAAGCCTCGGGCTCGCGCGTGCCGAACCTCACCGGCGACATGGTGATCGCCGACACGTTCGAGGACACCTACCAGGGCCGCACCAACCTCCGCACCAAGAGCTACAAGAGTTCCGAGACGTGGCTCGGGGTCAACATGGACCTCACCGCCGGAGCACCCGCCGGAGCACCCGCCGGAGACCCCCCCGGCGACACCCCCAGCCTCCCTTCCGGCGACACGCCTGCGGCCGACGCGGGCACCGTCGAGATCTGATACCGTGGGGGTCGGTCTCGCGGGCCCCCCACTTTCCCCCCGTCGTAGGCGCTCGGCTGCTGGGTCTCAAAATGCAAGCTATGTCTTGCCCCCCTGACACCTTGCGACCCGTCGCTCTGTAGCCCTGCAACAACCCTCTCGACGGGGGGAAAGTGGGGGGCCCGCGTCTCCGCTCCTCCGGAGGTAACGTGGACTTCTCGGAGGTTGAAAAGCACTACTACTCCTGGCTCCACTTCGAGAACGACCCCCTCCTCGTCCGCATCCTGTACAGCATCGTGCTGGCGAACAGGTGGGACAGCGACCCGGTGTGGGCGCTCATCGTGGGCCCGGCGGGCTCGGGTAAGACCGAGCTCCTCACCTCGCTCACGGGGAGCGACACCACTCTCTTCGTTTCCACCCTGACCCCCTACGCGCTCGCGTCGGGGTTCGGGGACGGGAGCGATTCGCTGCTTTACCAGCTCGACAACAACATCCTGATTGTCGAGGACATGAGCGCGATCACGGAGCTGAACGCAGACGCGAGGAGCACGTTGTTCTCCTTCTTGCGGTCGGCGTACAACGGGCAGTTCACCCGCGCGCACGGCCGGGGCAAGGTCGAGTGGAAGGGCAAGTTCGGTATGCTCGGTGGCGCGACACTCGCCATCGAGTCCGCACGGAAGATGGAGGGCGCGCTCGGTGAGCGCTTCCTCTACCTCCGGCCGCGGATCGACATGATCGACCAGGAAGACCTGCTCGAGCGAGTGCTTGGTTCTGCGACCCGCAAGGGCCAGATGCGGAACACGCTCAAGCAGGTTGCCGGGACCTTTCTCGGCCAGGACGTCGACACCAATCAGCGCAAGCTGAAGCGCTCGACCATCGAGGTCGCCAAAGGCGCCGCCATCGCACTCTCCCGTGTTCGCACGGGGGCGACGCGCGATCGGTACACACGCAACATCGAGTTCCCGCTCGAGGTTGGAGAGATGGGCACGCGACTGATGGGGCAGTTCCTGGTCATCGCGTTAGCCGCCAAAGCACTCGGGTCCGATACCTTGACGGTCGAGGAGATCATCTACCGCCTCATGCTCGACAGCATGCCGTATGTGAGATGCACGATGCTCCGCAAGATCCACCTCGGTTTCAACACGCCGAGAGATCTCACCCCCCAACTCATGATGCACAGCACCCAGGTCGCGCGGCACCTCGAGGAGCTGAAGATGCTCAAGATCATCCGAACCAACAAGAAGAGGCAGTACGAGGTCGCGAACGAAGTCGTAGCTCACGCACTCGATCTCGAGTGAGCACGACGGGCCCTGTCCTCCCTCGGGCGCCACGATGCCCCGGCCCACCCTCTCCGATTCAACGTACTCGGTGTGCGGGAGTAGGAGCCGAAAAGGACAGAAGAGGGCGTCAGGGATGGCGCATTACAGGTCGCGGCGCCTGCCCTCGAAAAGCCGTGTACGGAGAGCGCCCTGTTTACCATCAGGATCGATGGACAGGGAGGAGGCGCATTTTGTCTTGCGCCGAGGGTTCAACTCCCCCGCTCTCCATGGAGGTTCATATGACCGAAGAGACTGAAACGGCCGAGTGGCTGGATCCGCGCGAGCTTCACGACTCGACGCTGCAGACCCGCAAGAAGTACAAGGCGATCGACGAGCTCGCTGCATCGATGAAGGGACAGGGCTGCTTGCAGTCCCTTCTCGTGCGCCCGCACCCGGACAAGAAGGGCGAGTTCGAACTCGTCGCCGGACACCGGCGCAAGCGCGGCGCCATCAAGGCCAAGCTCGAGGTCGTGCCCGTCATCATCCGGGAGATGACCGACAGCGAGGTCCTCGACGCGATGATCGTCGAGAACAACCAGCGCGAAGACGTCAACCCGGTCGAGGAGCTCGGTGGCTACCTCGGGCTGGTCCAGCGCGGCGCGGAGCCCGAAGAGATCGCAGCCCGCATCGGCCGCCCTGTCGGCTACGTCTACCGTCGGCTGCAGCTCGACAAGCTCTGCAAGTCCGGCAAGGAGGCGCTGCTCGAGGGCAGGATGCGGCTCGGGATTGCCGAGCTCATCGCCCGTCTCGCCGACGAGGAGACCCAGGAGCGCGCGGTCGTTGCCCTCTGCATGGGCGAGCACAGCGAGCCGACGATCGGGATGGCGCGTGACTGGATCGAGCGCAACTGCACGATGCTCCTCAAGAAGGCCGACTTCGACACCAACGATGCGCTTCTCGTTGCCAAGGCAGGGGCGTGCGGGGTGTGCCCGAAGAACTCGGCGAAGGCAACCATGCTCTTCCCCGACATGGAGGAAGCGCGCTGCACGGACAGCACCTGCTACCAGGCCAAGCGCGATCAGACGTGGGCGCTCCGCATCACCAAGGCCGAGGCCAAGGGCATCACCGTCCTCGACGAGGAGCAGACGAAGAAGGCCTTCCCCTACGACGGCACCTACCCGAGCCGATACTGGATCGACCTCGACTCGCACGACCACGTGGACGGCAAGCGCAAGAAGTGGCGCACGATCATCGGAAAGGACCGGATGCCCGACGTGTTCCTCGCGCGCAGCCCGCGGGGCACCATCTACGAGCTCGTCAAGCGCTCCGTGGTCAAGAAGGCAGCCAAGGCCGCGCCGAAGCCCAACGATCCTTTCGAGATCGCGAAGGGGAGCAGCAAACGCGAGGACGCGGAGAAGCGGACGCAGAAGATCAAGAAACAGTTCGAGCACCAGGTGCTGCACGACGTCGCTCGTTCCATCGACAAGACCGCGCTCCCCGGTGACCTCGTGCTTTGGCGTAGCCTCGCCCACGGGATTCTGGCGCGGTCGTGGGCTGCCACGATCAGCCTCGCGTGCAAGCGCCGCAAGCTCATGCCGAACAAGGAGAACAACGAGACCAACACCGAGCTTCTCCATCGCTACATCGAGGCGCACGCACTCGGGCTCGTCCCTGGCACGACCAACGTCGAGCGCACGGCCACCATCAAGGACGTGCAGGTGCTCGCCCTCGAGCTCCTGGTCGTCCCCGAGTTCAACGCGGAGTCGCCCTTCCTCGGGCAGATCCTCAAACGCTTCAAGATCGACCGCAAGGCCGAGTTCGAGGACGCGACGCATCGCATCGACTCCGACGCCAAGATGAAGCAGGACAAGGCCGACGCGAAGGCAGCGGGCAAGGACGTCGACTCGCACCGGGCCGCCAAGCGCGCGAAGGCCAAGACCAACGGCAAGAAGGAGCCCGAGGAGGTCACACCCGACGCCGTGATGAAGCTGATCACGGGCGGCATGAGCTACGCCGCGGCCGGCAAGGAGCTGGGGCTCTCGAAGCACCAGGTCGCGCGCATGGTGAAGAAGGCGAAGGGCTGACCCCTACCACGTAGACGGATTCGCGCCCGCTCGGTCATCCACCGGGCGGGCGCACCCGGAGGCTTGATGACCAAGCGATCCCACCCGCTCGAAGCAGCGCGCATGAAGGCGAACATGCTCATGCACTACCTCGAGCCCGTGTGCGAGAAGATCGCCATCGCGGGCAGCATCCGCCGCGGCAAGGCGCTGGTCGGCGACATCGAGATCGTCGCCATCCCTCGCATGTACCCGTGCGAGGAGCGCGACCTCTTCGGCGTCGTTCAGGGCAAGCCCTTCGATAGGATCGATGAGGCCATCGAGCTCGCGAACAGGACCGAGAGCTTCCACGCGAACTGGCTCGTCAAGCTCAACCAGGGCTCGCGCTACCTGAAGCTGCACGACAACATCATGGACATCCAGATCGACCTGTTCCTCGTTCGGCCGCCGGCCGAGTGGGGCCCGATCTTCGCCATCCGCACGGGCTCGGCCGCGTTCAGCAAGAAGCTGGTGACAGCGCTCCACGTGCAGAAACTGAAGTGCCAGGACGGTCGGGTGATCGACAAGAAGGGCAACACGATCGCGTGTCCGACCGAGAAGCAATTCTTCTCGCTCGCGAGGATGCGCTGGAAAGAACCGAAGGACCGAAAATGAGCGACCTGACCGAAGACGAGAAGGCAGTCCTGATCGTGAACGAGATGCACTTCACCATCCTGGCGAAGGTGCGTGAGGCGCTCGGGCTCCCGCCTGAGAAGTCGAACATCATGCATCCGATGGAAGCCAGGACAGCGACCCGCGGCGAGATCGCCGGAGCGATTGCAGTCGGGATCCGCAACGCGATCCCACACCTGCTCTCGGCCGTCGCCATCTCCGACATCGACGCGATCCGGACAGCCACCGAGGCGTCGATTGCAGAGTACGAAACAAAAAGGAGAAAGCTCGATGCCTGACCCCCACTACACCATCTTGGTCTCAGCGGACGAGTGCGCGGAGATCGATGCCCAGGACTGGATCCGCGAGGCCACGGTCGAGGAGATCGCAGCCACGAAGGAGAGCAACCCACGCATTGCCTTCGACACGATCCAGATCGACCAGACCGGGCGTCCGTACTTCTGGCGCACGATCTCGGAAGCTCCAGCTCACATCATGTCGCGCGCCGCAGCGAGCCTCCGAGTCTTTCGCTTCGGATGATCAAGCGGGAGGACATCAAGTTCGAGGCCGAGCACGTCCACGACGACCGGACCCAGTTCGGCGAGGGCAAGGTGCTCTGGATCGATCTGGTGTGGCGTGACTGGCGCCTCGAGCGAGGGCACTCGATGGAGGACAACGAGTGGTCCCTGTTCTACCAAGGGCGCTACTTCGAGACGGTGCGGAGCATCCGCAAGGCCAAAGACAACATTCTGGAGATCGAAAACTGATGGGACGAACGACTGACGATGAGATCCTCGCGATGCGCCGCTGCGCTCGGGAGATCGAGAAGCTCGAGGACCCGCGCGCCGAGGCGCGAGTGGCTTGCTACCTGTCGATGCGCTTCACCAAAGCGATCGACGTGATGCTCCCCCAAGGTGTCGACCGGGCACCCGCGCCCTCACCCATGACGGCACCGAGCGCGACCGAGACGGCCGATGAGACGGCCCCCGCGCCCGCGGACGGGCCCGTATCCGCCCCCGCCGCGGACCCGGCTGACGCCATCCTCGACGACCCGCCCTCCGCGGAGGGCTGGGACATCTCGGGGGCCGGCTCGGAGACCGACGACAACCAGGGCGACCTCACTGACGGGGACGACGAGGAAGTCTCGATCTGACAGGGAAACTTATTGGGGGGGCAATAAGTTTCCCGTCCCTGATTGGAGAGGTGACAGAACCCCGAAGGTTCCGTATCCCTCTCCGATCAGGGAGGGGACAAACGGGCCCCGAAAAATCGACCAAAAGTCCCTTGCGGATCCTGCCAGATCGAGAGCGGAGAAAAGCGGGACAAAAAAAGCCCCGAGAAGCTCCGGTTGCCGAGAATGCCCAGAAAACGGGACACTGCCCTCGCGGACGTTTCCGTTGAAAAAACTCGACCTAAACGTCCTTGACTGTCGAGAATCCCAGAAAACGAGCCACGAATCCCGGTTTGCAAGCGGTAGTCCTTGACATGGGCCTTCAGACCAACCTCTTCGATGGAGATCTATCTCTCCCTCCTCCCAACGAAGAATTATCGCAGTGGTTCACCCGGCCGAAGGTGGCGGACGCCTTCGCGCGCTGGGCCGACATCCGGCCCGGCATGCGCGTGCTCGAGCCGAGCGCGGGCGAGGGCGCGTTGCTCAAGAGCGCGCCGCAGGCCGACTGGACCGCGGTCGAGCTCTGCCGCGCGCGGGCGCAGTGGATCCGTCGCCACGGCTGGGCGACCGAGGTCTTCCACGAGGACTTCCTGAAGTTCGCGCCCGAGCTCGCCAAGACTCGCGGCCCGTTCGACCTGGTGCACCAGAACCCTCCCTACTCGGACGGGCTCGACACGGACTTTGTGGAGGCGTGCATCGAGAACCGACTCGCGCCGCGGATCACCGGGCTCCTGGTCACCAACTTCCTGCACACCAACAGCCGCAGAGATCGAATCTGGCGCTGGGTGAAACTCACCCGCATCGGGATCCTCTCCACCCGTCCGCAGTTCGGGCAGGCCAATGGCAAGAGCGAGGGGCCCAAACGGGACTACTCGTTCTTCGAGATGACGGTGCGCAAGATCGGGCGCAAGCACGCCTCGGGAGACCGGCCTCTGGTAACCTGGGTCGACGTGTAGGAGGATTGGCTCGTGCCCAGCTACAAGATGGACAAACCGAAGTGCCCCGAGCACCCGTACAACTACCTCAACGGCGAGCTCGGCTGCGTGCTCTGCAACGGTGAGGACCTCGCGAAGCGCCAGAAGATGCGCGGCACGAGCGACGGTCGCAAGCGCGCTCACCGAGGTTCATCCGGTTTCGAGGATGAGGCTTCGAAGGTCGAACACGACTCGAACCTGAACATCGCTGTGCACTGACCGGACGTTGCACCCTCCTCCGGGGCGCGACAGGATCCCGATCAGCACATAGAGCCCGCGTCAGGCGGGGCCGACGAGGTTGCCGTGAGACGGCCACCACGGGCCCGCGATGATGCGCCGGAACGGGACGCCCCGAACCGGCTGACGGCATCCTCGCCGCGCCTTGGCCCCATTTCGGGGGTCCGGGTTCGCGGGGGTTTTCGCCACCCGTTCCCCGGAGGAAGAATGCACAAGGACGACGGCGCTGGGCTGGCTCTCGTTGTCATCGCAGCCGTTTGCGTTTCGTACTGCAGCGGCTGCAGTCCCCCACCAACCCGAACCGAGATCAGACCGGTTGCTCCCATCGAGATACTCCTCGACGGAGGATTCGATGCGGGTGTTTCGTGCCCCACACCGACCGAGGAAGAGGAGCCTGATGCTCACGCGATCACCGTCGCTGAGGCACTGCGGTTTCGCGCGCTCAACCCCTACATGAGCCCGCACTTCAGACCAATCTGCCGACGCGACAGTTGGCGCGGCGACCTCGAGCTCGCCGAGACGGTGTTGTCGAAACCAGAAGCACGGGTACGCGCTCGCTCGCTCGCTCGCGCCGGCGCACTCGACGAGCTCCTCATTTTCGCGCGCGTCCTCTACGGAGAGGAAGGACCGCCGACGCACGAGAACCCGGATGGCGCTGCAGCGATCCTCGCCGTCATCGACTACCAGCGCAACCGCATGAGCCGGGTCGAGATGATGGTGAACTACGGGCCGCGGCGCGTGTTCCCTCACCCTGGTGAGGGCCGGCGCAAGACGCGCTCGCGCTGGCTCGCGGGGACCGCGCTCAACGGTCGGCGCCCTCGAGCGTGGCGCGACGAGCTGATCGTTCACAACCCCGGCCACCCGCGCTGGCGCTTCTACGGCTGCCCGCGCTGGCTCTCGACGATCGACTGGGCGCGCGACACGCTCGAGCTCTACCCCGAGACCGTCGGCGCCGGCCCGTGCGAGGAGGTCCCTCACCATTGGGGAGGAGACATGGACGATCACGCTGACGACTGCCACTGGCGCGTCGTCGACTGCGGCGTCACCGAGGACACCTTCTGGGTCGTGGACGAGGAGTGCCGCGAGGGATAGGCTTTCCCCGATCCGTGCCATACGGATTCCTCGGCCCCCTGCTGCCGCTTTCCCAAAGGTGCGCAGTGGGGGGTTTTTACCTGTCAGTACCGAGCGTGCGAGCGGCTGTCCCACTGGTGAGGGATCGCGCGACCCGGCCCCTTGCGGTGGGTGAGGAAATCGTCGAGGTCCACCTGGAGCCCGAGCTCGCTCTCGGCGTAGCCGAGCACGACCTCCTGCCAGATTGCCTGCCCGGGATCGCTCCGGCGCGTGGGCGAGCTCTGCCGGTGAGCCACGACATGGGTCAGCGGCATCCCCTGCTTGCGTCCCTCGATCACGAGGTACTGCAGCGCTGCGCACGCGGCCCGAATCGTCTGCTCGGTGAGCTCGGTCGGGTCACCCTTCCAGGTCGTGTTGAGGTCCTCGCGCGCGACCGTCGCCGGGTCGTCCTCGAGGCCAGCGTAGCGACCGTCGATCTCCATCCCGAGCGAGAAGGCGTTGTAGCCGTTGCCGTGCTGGATGTAGTCCACGAGCGGGTGGGTCTTGACGTAGAATCCCTGTCGGCTCGCGAAGACATGGCACGCGACGTCGAGCGCGCGGCGCGCGAGCGCGAGCGTGCGGTCACCTCCGGAGGCAGCGATTTGCCTCGCGCTCACGCCGAACTCGACTGCAGTCTGGTGGAAGACGACGTGAGTGATGTCGGCGGGGTCGCGCTTCGTAACCAGGCCCAGCGAGTTGAGCTTGGCCTTGCGCTTGCCCTGCGGATACACGTAGTCCTGCTCGTCGATGAGGTCGTATCCCCGCGGCCCGAGCAGCGGCAGCACGACCTCGGTCTCGAGGCGGAAGCTGTCGGCCACGCGGTTGGCGAGCTCGAGCAGCTTCTCGGGCGGATCCTTGAGACGCGACCCTTGGTAGAGGATCGCTTCGACGAGCTCGTCACGGGTCATGGTCATCCCATCTTCTCGAAAGACATTCGGACGCGGCGGATCTCACAGGTGTCATTGCCGCCAACCACAGGATCGCGCCGAAACTCCACCTCGAAGGTGGGGAGCAGGCCCTCGGCCACGCCCACGATGCGGTCCCAGCCGGACATGCTCATCCATCCCTCGGTGCCGCACGAGCACTGCCCGACCACGGTACCGTTGTAGACCATCCGTGTCTGGCAGCGCGAGTTGAGCGGACCTGTCACAACGATGCGCGTCTCCCAATACCACTGCACGCGGTAGGCGCCCGGCGCGAGCGCTGTAACGGGCGTGCGCAGCAGCGCGCTTTGGTAGGTCTCCAGCGCGGTCGATTGCACAGCGTCGTTCTTCCACATGCGGAAGATCGCGCTCACGATCACTCCTTGGTGGGCGAGGACCACGGCGTCGAGCGCGATGATGTCCGAGCCGGTGAGCGGCGCGGCGAAGAAGATCTCCAGCGTGCCGTTCTCGGTGTTGATGTAGGCGAGCGCGACGGAGAGCCCCGCCACGATCACCTCGTCGGTGAGCATGGCCGAGTTCACCCGGCCGTTCGCGGTCTCAGTCGCGATGTTGTAGACCCGAGGGTTTGTTCCGCTCGCCATTACGCTGCCACCTTCAGGATCATCAGGCTCCTGTCGGGGCCCATCGTTGCTGTTCCGCCGCTCGTGCGCCAGCGACCTTCGATCGCTTGGGAGCCGTTGACGGCTACTCGCGCGGTGGCGCAGAACGGGTTGCGATCGTCGGCGCGATCCGACGTGCTCTGCCGCTCCGAGCTCGTCACCTGCGAGCCCGCAGACCAGACCGAAGCGAAGACGTTGTTGTTGCCCGCGTTCTCGCCCATCGAGCTGGTGAACCAGACCAAGTACGTACCCGAAGCAGGCGTGACGGTCATCGAGGTCGCGAGGACGTCGGTGCCCGAGGTTGTCGTGATGTTTCCGTTGGCCTCGATGATCTGCGAGGTCGGATCGCCGCCCGACGTCGGGATGCTGACGTAGGCCCCAGCGTTGTTCGAGATCTGAATCCGCTGCGCTGTCGCGTTGTATCGGATGCGCCCTTCGTTTGCGGCCGAGACCGCAGCGCTCACCCCGTTGTCGAGCTCGAGGTAGCCGTCCTGGCTGCCACCATCCGCGAGGCGCAGGACGCGGATCGTAATGTCGTCGGTCGTAGGCATCCGAGTGATGACGCCGCCGGTGATCTTGAGGGGTTGCTCGACTGCCATCTCAACCCACCCTCAAGACCCAAAGTTGTGCATCTTGCACCGTGACAGCATTGCCCGCGGAGATGTTCTGGATCCACAACTCGAGAGTGTCGGTGGCTGCCAGCGTGACGGGGAGCCCCGAACCCGCCGAGCCCACGTCGCCAGTGCCGCCGACCTTCCGCGACGAAATGAGGTTTTTCTGCGTCACACCGTTGTTGGCGAACACGGCGAGTTGGTACTCGTTGTTGGCGCCGCCCGCGGTGAGCGATGCGCTGAAGCCGATCAGGTAGTCACCCGCTGTGTTGATCGTGATGTCATCGCTGGCTGCCGAGACCGTGACGTCGCCACTCGGCGATGCCGTGTCGAAGACGGTGACCTGGGAATAGCTGCTGGCGCCAGAGAACGTGGTCGCGGTCGCGTTCCCGCTGACGCTCAAACCGCCGTAAGCCGGCGTCGAGATGCCCTTGCTCAGGTCGGTCCAGGCCCCGGTATTCTCCGAGACCTGAAACGTCTGCGCTGTCGCGTTGTATCGGATGCGCCCTTCGTTTGCGGCCGAGACCGCAGCGCTCACCCCGTTGTCGAGCTCGAGGTAGCCGTCCTGACTTCCACCGTCAGCAAGCCGAAGAATACGAATGGAGATGTCATCGGTCGTAGGAATACGACTGATGACACCTCCAGTAATCTTCAGCGGCTGAACAACGGCCACACCTCACCCTGTCCGGATGAAGGCATTCTGCTTGGGCTCGTAGCGCCAGGCCTCGCCCCCGTCCATCGGGAGCTTGAGCTTGCGGCTCACTGCCAAGACGAGGCTCTGGTATTCGTCCATCGCCTTGCGGAGCGCGGTGAGCCGCTGGAGCTCCTGAGCAAGGTAGGCTTCGCGCTCGAGGCCGAGGTGCTGTTGATGATCGTCGCGTACCTGCCGCATCGCGGCGAGGGTTTCGATGTCGCTCTTTGTGAGCTCGACGATCGCGCCGACCGGATACTTCTCCGGCGGCGCTCCGTTGGGCTTCGGCGCTGCCTTCTTGCGAGGCGTTGCCGAGCCGCTCTTGGACTGTCGTGTTCCTGCCATAGTGATCCTCCGGGGCCGACTATAGCCGACCCCGGATTCAGGTCGAAGACTCTACAGTGCGATGCCGACGTTGATGCCGACCACGACCCTGGTGGTGTTCACGCCCACAGCAGCGAAGCTGACGATCCCGATCTGCGCGACGGTGTCGCCACCAGAGGCGGGAGCTGTAAGCGACATGAGACCGGGTGTGGTCGACATGTAGACCGGGACTCCCGATCCACCCGTCGTCGGCACGGAGCCTGTGAACGCAGCGTCCGGTACGGTGACCTCGCCCGAGGTCACGACCGTCACAGCCGCAGCCGCGCCGACCGCCGCCAAGACGAGACCGACCGGCTGCTCAAGCGTGCCCGCTCCGTCCGCGTCCGCGAGAATGATCGTACCGGTGGTGCTGATGGCAACCACCTGGCTCTGTGCGAGGATCGGACCCGACGTGCTCGTGAAGCTCGCGCGGTCGTCGCCGACGCCAGCGAACAGCTCGTTGAGCGCGCCGATGACGCTCGTCGCAGTACCGTCGTAGGTGAGCTCGACCGCATCGTTGAACTCGAAGGCCGCCTGGCCGCGAGCGGCGAAGCTGATGTCCACGGCCGAACTGAGGTCGATGTCGCCCGCGGTCGTCGTCGAGATGGTGACGTCACCGCTCGTCGTGGTCGAGAGCGTCAGGTTCCCGGTCGTGACGTTGAAGCTCGAGGCCGTCGCCATCTCGATAGCGATGCCCGCGCTGCCGTCGATCGTGACAGCACCTGTCGAGTTGATGTCGAGGATGCCCGCGGAGGTGAGGTCGATCTCGGCCGCACTGTTCAGGAGGATGTCGCCCGCGGTCGTCGTCGAGAGCGTGAGGTCACCGCTTGTGGTCGTGCTCAAGGTGAGCGCGCCGGTCGTGACGTTGAAGGTCGAAGCCGTCGCCATCTCGATAGCGATGCCCGCGCTGCCGTCGATCGTGACCGCACCCGTCGAGTTGATGTCGAGGATGCCCGCGGAGGTGAGGTCGATCTCGGCCGCACTGTTCAGGAGGATGTCGCCGGCCGTAGTCGTCGAGACCACGACGTCGCCGCTGGTGACCGTGGCGATATCGAGCTGTCCTGTCGTGACGGTGAAGTTCGAGGCCGTGGCCGCGTCGATGGAGACACCTCCAACGAGCGAGTCGATGTTGACCGTCTCTCCGTCGAGGTCGAGCGTGACGCCCTCGATCTTCACTACCCCGGTGCTCGCAGAAGCTACGGCCCCCGTCGCCTGGATGGTGATGCCGCCGATCGTCGCCCCGTTGCTGCCCTCGGTGTAGACGAGGATGTCGCCGATCGAGCCCGCTACACCAACGTTACGAGTACGGATCTGGATGTTCGATCCGTCTCCAGTGGTCGGCACCTCACTGATGATGTCGATCCCTCCGTCGGTGACGTCAGTAAACGCCTCGCCGGCTCGAATCTGAACACCGCCAGGCGTGCCGCCCGCAACCGAGTTGGTCGTGCCAACGCGAACGTCTGCGCCTGTCGCAGTCGCGTTGGCTGCGTCGGTGAAGACGCTCACGATACCGCTCTGTGCGAGTCCCGCGTTGCCCACCGAGCTGATGGTGACCGCACCTGCGGTCGTGCCCGAGGTCGTGGTGACGTTGATCGCACCCGTTGCCGCGTCGAGCGAGATTACGCCCGCGTTCGAGACATCGAGCGTGTAGCTCTGACCCGCCGTCGGCCCAACCGTGATCGCGCCCGCACCCGAGATGTCGAAGACGTCGCTGCCGCCGTCCTGCACCGTGAAAGCGGCGCCCGAGCCTGCGTTGTTGATGAACTGCGCATCACCAGTTGCAGTAGCTCCGGTCGCGATCTCGAGCCCGATGCCCGTCGTCGCTGTTGCCGAGCCCATGTCGATGAACAGGCCCCGACCCGCTCCGACGAAGCTCCGCGTGACCGTCAGCGCGTCGGTGACGCCCTCGCTGTTCGAGATGGCAACGGGACCGTCGGCGACCTCGACCGCGATGGTGTTTCCTGCGACGTAGGCCTGATTCAGCGTGTTGCCGGCGCCGCTCGAGAGCAGGCTCCACGCAGTCGTGTCGTCGGTCTTGATGTAGCCAGCACCGTTGGTGCCGTCGAGGAACAGCGAACCTGCGAGTCCAAGCGCGACCTGACCATCGGGACTGGCGTTGCCGACGATGATCGAGGCCGTCTCAGCGCCGGTCCCGGTCGAGCTGAGCTCGAGCGCTTCGATGACCCGGACGGTGCCCGAGAGCACGCTGGCCTGCGTGATGTCGATGATGCCGGTGTGCGTCCAGCGCGTAGTCTGAAGACCCGAGTTGATCGCGTCGCCCGAGGCCGTGCCAATATTGATCGCGCCGTCGGCACCTGAGCCGGCTCCCGCGCCGCCCTGAATGCTCGCGACCCCGCCGACTCCGTTGGTCACGCCGCCGGTGCCACCGACTATCGAGGCGATACCGCCTGCGCCGTCGCCGGTTCCGCCTGTCTGCCCGAGGATGCCGATCTCACCGCCCGCGCCCGCGCCTGCTTCGGCCTGGTGGCTGAGCAGATGCGTCGCCACTGTTCCGTCGAACAGCAGCGACACGCCCGCGCCCGCGAGCGAGTTGTTGATGGTGACAGAACGGATCTCGAGCGTGTCGGTGAGCGCGTCGCCGATCTGCATCGTCGCACCGTTGAAGATCGTGGTGCCGTTCACGATTTCGTTGCCGGTGACCGTGAGGTCGCCAGCCACGGTGGTCATCACACCACCTGCGCCACCCGAACCAATGGTGATCGAAGTCGCGACCGAGGCTCCGAGCTCGAGCAGGCCGGCAGCATCGACGTCGAGGCCGCCAGCCGCTCCCTCCTGTACGAGCAGACGATCACCAGCCTGAAGGCGTGTGATCCGTCCCGATTGAATGGTGAGTGCGAGTGCGTCTGCCATGTCTTCTCCTACGAGATCCTGGTGAACCGAGGGTCAACGTCGAGATGCCGGATGGCGCGCTCGTCGCGAACGGTGAATTCCCGAGTGACAGGATCGAATTGGTACTCGTGCCTGGTGCCGTCAGTGTGACTGCAGCGAACACCCGTGGACGTGGCCGGAGCCTGCCGTCCCGCGCCCAAGGCATCGCCCGCCTGCCTGGCGATCCGAGGAAGGTGCGAGGTCTCGTGTGCGATCCGGAAAACAGCCACGTTTCTCTCCTACAGCACGACTTCGGTCGGGTCGGGATGGAACAGAAGGACCGTGGCCGAAGCTGCCACTCCAACTCGTTGTACCACGGTCCCAGCCGGGGCGACCGGCGCGGGCGTGACGATGCCGCCTGCCGTACCAAGGAAATATTCAGCCGCCACTGTCAGGCCGACGAAGACTGCGGCCTCACCGGAGTAGATGACGGTGGCTGTGACTCCTGTGGGCTTGGCCTTGATCGTCCCGAGAACGGGAGCAGTTCCGATGCCCGAATTGTCAGCGAGCGCCGCCGTAAAAGCCGCCGTCGCGTAGAGCATGTCACCGACAGCAGCACCGATCGGAACGGTCCAGGCCCCTGCAGTACTCTCAATAGCTGCAGCCGCTGCAGCCGCCGCCTGTGCAGTCCAAACCGCATCGGATCCGCTGACCGTGCCTCGGTCATCGAGCCGATAGAGGTTTCCGTCAGCCTCGACGAGCGCGACGTCACCAGGTCGCATCGCATCGTAGGTCGCGGCGCTTGCAGCGTTGGCTGCAGCGTTGGGCAGATTCGCTGCGACTGTCCACCGAGACCAGAAGCGATGGGCCTGTCCCTCCTGCGCCGAGGCAGCAGGGTTGTTGGCATCGCCAGCACCGTCGGGCTGGACAGCGAGGCCGGTGAAGATGGGAGTACGGATCGCCATCTACATCCTCGCCTGGATGACCGCCTGGAGCGCGGCAGCGTTGCCGACCGTGGTGTAGGTTTTGTTTTGTACGATACGTGTGCTCGGACCGCCCCAGCTCGCGTATTCGGGATCGGTCAAACCGAGGTAGACCGCAAGCGTAGGCCGCGTACCTGGGTCGAGCTCGTCCCAGACGTCGACCGCAGCGATGATCGCCTCGACGGGGAAAAGCTGGGTGCCGGCCAGGATGTCGTCGAAAACTGCCATCAGACGTTGTGCCCGCTCACGGTCGAGCCTTCGAGGATATTCAAGACGCCGCCGTTGACCCTGTTGGCGACGACGACGACATCGACTGCACCGAGGTCGACACGGATCGCGTCGCCCACTGTGCCCGTGACGTTGCAGGCGGTGATGGTCGCCTCAGCTCCGGTCTTGGCGACGATGCCGTCCGTGCTCGAAGAGCTCTGAAGACCGATCACACGACAGTTCGTCGTGTCGATCTCGACGCTGGTGTGATTGGCGAAGAGAACCCCACCGTTGACCGTACAGCCGATGATGCCCTGCACGGTGCTCTCGAGACGGAAGCCGACGTTCGCTCCGGTGATGGCACAGCCGTTGGCCTCGCACGTCGGGCCTGCCATCCGGAACGCAACCACGAGGTTGGCTGCAACTCCGTCAGCGTTCTGCACGCGGCAGTTCGTGAAGCGCGAGATCGTGCCCGAACGAAAGATCGAGGTGAGCGACTCGTCCGGATTGAGCACCGGACCGACACTTTTGTTGACGTGGACATTCGACAGGATCGTGTTGAAGGAGCCAAGCGCGTCGATGCACTCGGTACCGACCGCGCCGGCCGCGGCAAGCGTCCAATCGATGCCGACGTCGTACAACTCGGGAGCAATCCCAACGACCGCAGGAACCGTCGTCATGAGGAGCAGGCGCCGGTCGAGAGTCGACATGCGCAACTGGGTCCCGCGCCCGTCACCCGATACCCGGAAGCCTGCGATCGTGAGCGGGAGCGCTGGAGCTCCTACCGCGCCGAAGTCGTAGACCCCGCGCCGGATATGGACGCGAGCTCCGAAGCCTGCGGTGACGAGTGCTGCCGCCGACGTGAAGGCCAGAGCGATCCCGGCCCCGTTGCCTGTATCGGGGATGTAGTTGAATGGAGCTGGGAAGGTGGCAGCGGGATCTCCTGCAGCCGTGTTGCCTACGACGATCGTCGGAGCGAAGTGATCGACACCGACTGCCCCGAAGGGCGAGAAGACGAGCGCGGTGACGCCGAGGGTGATCGGCGCATCCGTCGTGAGCATCCAGAGCGTGTCGGCCTGGGTCGCTCCTTCGGTGACGGGTACGATGGAACCAGGGACGGCTTCGGCACTCGTGTTGAAGTCCGACGAACGAGCCCAGGCGCCGGCAGAAGCGACGTAGATGCCATTGGTAGCCGGAGCCGCCTGGTCCTTGACCAGGATCCGGTCTCCCGCGACGGGAACCACTCCGTCGATGGCGGCGAGTCCGACGAGCCCGAGGTTCACGGTCGAAGCCAGGCGGACGGGGCTCTTGAAGCTGAACGAGTTCAGCGCACCCGACAGGGGTAGTGTAGCGAAGTAGCCCATCAGACAGGATCAGGGACATGCATCCCGAAGAACACGATGTCGTTCTGAGGAATGACGGTCAGCGTCCCGGTCGTGGTCGAGCCGGCGAGGACGATGCCGGTCAGGAAGGACAGGCCCTTGACCGGAGCAAAATCTTCCCCGGCTTCGACGAATCCTCCGTTGGCCGGCAGGAACATCTCCCAGAGAGGCTCGGTGCCATCGGCTGGGAGCGCAATCGCGTCGAAGGCCATCACGATCCGGTCGTCATCTACTCCCGTATCTACGATCGCCCGCAGGATGAAGAGGCGCGAGGGGAGGAGCGAGACCACCGTATCGGTAGCCAGCGCCGTGTGGAAGACAGTAGCGTTGGGGTCTGCTGCATCGGGCAGGAAAGGCTCGGCGATCCTGGGAAGGGCCATGCTCTGACTCCCGAGCTAGAGGCGGTTCTGGACGAACATGCCCAGAGCCTACCCGGAGACCTTCCTCCTGTCAGCCGTTGACGGATTCTCGGCAATGACTAACCTCTCCCCTCGAGGAGGTTGGCATGGGCGAAAACGCAGCGCACGAGTACGCCGAGGAGGACTTGGCGGACGATGTGGTCTTCGAGCCGTCGGATCAGTGGCAGGACCGAAAGGTCGCCATCGCGATCAAGGACGGGGTTCAGGTTTGCTGGTGTTGCTTCAAGGTCACCGGCAAGGTGAACAGGATCGACGCTCTCTCGGGCACCGCGATCGTTCGCATCTGCCTGTCGGATGAGTGCCGCAAGATCGTCGGTCGCAAGAACCGCGATCGGCAGGAGCGGCTCAACAAGGGCGACCTCATCGAGGTCCACAACCTCCCGAACAAGGACCGCCTCGAGCTCCTCGCGAAGGCGGCCGAGAAGAAGAAGGGGTGAGCCCCCGCTCCGTCGTCGGAGCCGGCTGGCCCAAGCTCCGACTGATTCACGGCTACAAGCCGCATCAGTGCATCGTCTTCGGACTCGACCCGGCCACCCGAACGGGCTGGTCGATCTTCATCTGCGGTGAGTACTTCGCCTCGGGCGTGGCGATCACGATCGAGCAGCGCTGCGACGCGATCGAGAAGCTGCGCAGCGTTGCGCTCGACGAGGAACTCCCCGTCGTCGTCGTCGCCGAGGACTGGTTTCCAGGCGGTCCATGCTGGAAAGAGATCGCAGGACAGTACGAAGCGTGGGGTCGCTGGGACGAGAACCTGCAGCTTACCGGGTTCACCGATCACGTCCGTGTTCAAGCTCACGACTGGCGCACCGACATCCACGGAGATGGCGTCTGCAAGCCAACTGCACGAGCAAGCGCGCTAAAGCTCGCCAAGGCTCTTGCGAAAGCGCGCGTGCGTTCGAGCTACAAGCTCCACGTCTGCGACGACGAAGCCGAAGCGATCCTCATCGGTGAATGGGGCTGCCGCTCAGGCGAAGTCGCCGCCTTGCTCGCCGCTTGACGAGCATCAAGACCACAGGCAGGATTCTGGGGTCGGTCCCACCCGACCTCCCCAGACCCCCTGCCGGTTTCGCCCCCGTGCAGGGGGTTTGCCTTTGGAGGAAACATGCTGTTTGCGTTTGGAATCGATTTGACCGCAGGGACCGAGCTCGAGGTCCTCACCATGGAAGTGGAGGGGATGAAAATCGAACCCCGCAACCACAGGCCCCAGAAGATCATCATCGATTGGTCCGGCAACGAGATGACGGGCCAGGACTTCGCCGCCTTCCTCGCCAAGGGCAAGACGGGCTGTCACCTCTACATCGACTACGACGGAGGGATCTGGCAGTTCGCCGACCTCTTCGACCAGGTGGTGCGCAAGAAGGAGGTCGACGGCGACTCGATCTGGATCGTGCTGCAGAACAAGGGCGTCCCGCCGGAGGACCCGCGCTACAAGCGCGGCACGTTCCGTGAGGACTTCCACGGTCGCAAGATGCCCGTGCTCGGGAGCGTGCTCGATCAGCTCACCGCGCTCGAGGAGCTCATCGCGCTCATCTGCGAATCGGTCAGGATCCTTCCGATCATCCCTCGGGTAGGGGAGGAGGCGATCGATCTGGCTGTGATGGAGCCCGACGACCTCAAGGACTACGTGGGCCTCCTGCTCGCGTCCCACGTCGATGCTCGGACGATGAGCCCCGGTCCCGGCGTGATCGAGCTCCTCGACGAGATGGACCAGGAGTTCAACGACGAAGACGACGACGACAGCGAGCTCGAGGACGAGGAGGGCTTCACGCCGGAGGACCTCGCTGCCACGTGATAGGCTCGGCGCGTGCGCCTCTTCAAGATCGTCGCGGACACCTACGAGGCCAAGCCCTACCCGGTGTTGACGCACGAGTTTCGAGGGCGCACGCGCAAGGAGGCTGAGGGGTACTTCAAAGCGCACCTGACAACCGATCGGTTCCTCCGCGCCTGCACTGAGGATGGTCGCTTCATGGACTTCAAGTGCCGCACCGTGGTCCGCTTTCGCGGGTGGGTGGAGGCTCAGGTCTGACCAGGGTAGGATGGCGCCATGGACCCTCGTCTGCTGATTCCGCGTGAGGTCGAAGCCGAGCTCACTCCGATGGGGCGCCGGCCTCTGAACCGTTGGGTGATCACAGGTGCGGGTGGCGATCCCTACGAGCCGCGGGGCCTGTACCCGAACAACCGCGGGAGCAACCGCCTGGCTCCCGGCTACGACGGCATCAGTCCGTCACACGGCTCGCGAGCTCATCGCACGGTCGAGGGCTTCGCGATGTCGATGGAGAACCAGCGTCTGCGGCACACGTGGCTGGGCGACCTCGGACAAGACGCACCTTCCCCGGTCTTCGATCCTGGTGGCCCAGGATGTATGAACGTCCCGGCTCCGATCAGTTGCTTCACCTGTGCAGCACGCGGACCTGAAGGACGCCTGGGATATCGGGTCCACCTCGATACTGCCGGACGAGCTTCCTGTATCCCGGTCAGCGGTCACACGAGCTCGAACAATGGAGGCAACGGCAGCCGCTTCCCCGTGATCGCGCTCGTGCTCGGGCTCGCGGTCGGCGCGGGTCTCGCCTACATCACATACGACGAAGCGCTGGGCTACGGCTCGCGCCTTCCCTACTGAGGAACTCGTGCGCGTCGGCATCATCGGCGACAGCCAGAGTGTCGGGCTCGTCCGGCTAGGCGGACTCCGCGCTCTCCTCGAGCAGAGAGGCGACACGATCACAGGCACCATGCTCATCACGGGTATGGGATTGGCGAGCATGCGCGCGGACCCAGATTGGGTTTCGCGTGCTCGTGCTGTTGCTCGAGGAGCCGACGTTCTGATCGTCATCCTCGGCGGCAACAACGCTGCCGGTCGCGCGCGCTACCGCGAGCTCCTCGACTGGTTCTTCAGCAACGTCGTTCGTACCAAACAAAAGGTGCTGTGGGTCGGCCCGGCGAATTCGCCGCGCGTGCCCTACCACCTCGAGACGCGGAAGTTCCAGCGCGCGTACTTCGCGAGCTCGCGCGTGAAGTGGATCGACGCCTGGGCGATGACGACTGGTCTGCCCGGGGACGGGATCCACTTCAACCGCGAGGGCTACACGACCTGGGCACGGCGCCTCGTGCCCGAGCTCGGATTCATGGCCTGGGGCACGGTGATCGGGCTCGGCCTGGTTAGCGCTGCGATCGGCGTCTTCCTCGTGGCTCGCCGTCGCCGCCATCGCTGATCGACCTTCGGGCCCCCCATTGCCCCCCCGTCGCAGCGCGCGGGTCCGTGTTTCGTACCCTACAAAAACACGGGTCCCCGGAAGGGGACGGGGCGCGCACGGCCCATTGAGCCCCGGTTGAGGCTCCCTCAATGTACGTTCGATGCGCAATGACGCGCGCTTCGCGCGCGGTTCCAGGCCCCCTCAACACGCCTTGAAAGGGCCCTGAAAGGGCCCTGGAAGAGCCGGCTCCGGTTTTTGTCCCTGAATCGGCCCGGAGGGCCGGATTCAGCGTCACGGCGCACCCTCGAAACAGGGACTAACCCTATGGGATCGTTCGATAACATGCCCGATCCCCGCAATCTGGGGGTATGTGTGTACCAATTCCCGCAAATCATAGGGTGTGTGTCTTAAGATGGGGAGGGGAATGACAGGGTACTAAGGAATGACACCCCCCTTAAGGTACACACCCTATGAAAAACGGGGATCGGGGACCCAACACCACGGAACCATTGGCTAATGAACCCTCATTACAGTGTCCGCATAATGCGTGACCCCCCTGGTTTGCGGGAATCGGGCACCTAACTCCGCGGGATCACGGGACAAGGGTGGAATCGGATGCCGCGGGTCCCCCGTGGGCGCGCTGGGTGCTACGCTGCCGCGCATGGCGAAGCCTTCGAGGGGAGTCGTCCAGCGACGAGGAGGTCCTCCTCGAGGACCTGCCCTTCCCGATGGGGTCGAGATCGGCAGGCAGATGCCTGGGGGTCCGCTGGTCTACATCGCGAAGAAGCCCCACCCCGGCTTCATCCTGCTCCAGCGGTGGACCTTTAACTTCGGTCCGACCGAGCACCGCGATGTCGTGGCTCGAGATCGAGCTCGAGCACCCGACCCCGACGCTCGATCCGACAGGAGCTTCCCTCTCGAGCCCGAGCCGATCGTCGAAGGGCTGGGGGCGCCTCAGGTCCCCAATCCCTACGGAGGCCAGTCGGGCTGGATCCTCCGCGGTGCAGGCAAGGCCGCCTACAAGGACCACGGTCTGGTCGGCGATGACGGAGCGACCCTGCGCTTCTGGTACGTCAGGGTTCCGAACAGTGATCGCATCACGCTGTTCCCCAAGCAAGGTCTGAACACGAGGAAGTGGGGCCTGCCCGCCGGAGACCCTCTGCGCGCGGCCGGGCGGCTCGCGGGTCGCTGGGTCTCGGATGAGTACATCACGACCTTGGTTGCCTATGCCGCGCGCGGTCTGCCCCCGAAGGTCCCACCGTTGAACTTCGCCGTGCTCCCGACGCAGGGAGACCGCAGCGCCAAGGAGCCCGGACCCGATCTCGCGCCCCCCACCGCGTTCTCCCCGATCCAGGCCCTCTACGAACTCTTTTCCACCGGGGTGAAGCAGGAGCTCCAGGCTCCCAAAGGACTGTCGCTCCTCGACGCAGCAACCGCGCTCGGATTCGGAGGTTCCAAGCCAGCCGGGATGTCGAAGGAGGAAGCGAGACGTTGGCGCCAGAAGGTTTTGACGAGTCCACTGAACTCTTCGCCTGCGCTTTTGTTCGAGATGTGGCGCCGCCGCTCGGAGAGGGCCACGGCCAACCAGCGACTGATCCTCAACGAGGCATACCATCGGATCCTGGTCGCCAAATTCCTGAAGCTGGGCAAGCGCGGCAAGCCTCGGCTGACGCCTCCGACTAAAGGCAACAAGAGACTCGATGCCGAGATCGAGGCGCGTGCGAATCTCATCCAGGCTTACCGGGTCTTCGTCTTCGACAGGAATGGCTGCCCCGTGGGGCTGAACCAGGCCTTCATCGAGACGATGGGCATCAGGATCAACACGCTCCGAGATCGCAACGTGCCCTACGCGCGATACCTCCGGGGAGGCCTGGCGAAGAAGTGGACCGCGTGGCTCTATGCGGAGGTCCTGAACAAGAGCCCACAGGAGTGTACTTCCGGGGTCGTCCTCTCCGGTCTCGAGGAGCTCCTGGTCGCGGTCAACGGGCTCGGGTAGCCTCGGGTCATGCAGGGGATGACCGGACTGCTCATTGGTCTCGCTCTCACCGGAGGAGCCATGTGGCTCGGGCGCCGCCGCCTCGAGCTCGGCGAGCTCGGCGAGGACGCCGACGTGCAGAGCGCCGTGAACGATGTCGCGCAGTTTGCCTACAAGCAATTCCCTCGAGCTGATGGAACGCTTCTTCCTACCGTTCGTCCCGAGGACAACACGCTGGTGACCTCGCCCAATCTCCGGATGCAGTGCAAGGAGCTCGCGCCCATCATCTCCGAAGGTGTCAAGGCCATGGATCGGGGCCAGCACCATACCGGGTCCGAGGCCGCGCGCGTTCTGCTGCTCCAGGCTTGGTCATCGGCTGCGCAGCGGAACCGATGCCGATCGATGCCGATCCCCGAGTGGATCCTGCAGTGAACATCCTCGTCCTCGAGGACGACCGACGACGACTGCGATGGCTTCAGCGAATGATGCCGGGGGCCGGGATTCTCTGGGCCCGCACGGTGCCTGCGATGAACGAGATCTTGAGCCACGAGCGCGTGTGGGACCTGGTGTTGCTCGACCACGACATCGGGCAGCGTGAGAACGGGACCGACGCGGCGAGGCAGATTAGAGCGATCGGCCCGATCGTGGTCTGGAGTCTGAACCACGAGCGCGCGCCTGGGATGGTCGAGATCCTCGAAGCGCGCGAGCTGCACGTGATCGGGTGGAGGCCCTTCGGGAGCCCCGAGCTCGTCCAAACGCTCCGCGATGTTCAGCGCGGGAGGTTCGGCGCCGCTGCAGTTTAGTTTCCGCAGACCCGTATGTAGCGTTTCTTCATCGCGGCGAGCCCCCAGGCGATGTCACCTGCGTCGCCCTCGTCCATCCAGTGGACGTTGGCCCGGTACCAGTCCGAGAATTCCTTGCCGAGCCCCATCGCACGATCGCAGTCCGGGGGCACCAGCTTGCGGCCGCGGACACGCTTTTGGCCCAGCTTCAGTGCGCCGCGCATCTCCGTGAAAAAGGTGTCGTACTTCCGGTCGGCCCAGGGCGGGAGAGACCCGAGGGTGCTGCGCCGGCGCGAGTACCACCAGGCGGCACCGCCAGCGGCGACCACCAGGACGCCGATCAGGACGGCTTTGCCCACGCCCCCGGCCACCCCCCGCGCGATGGTGTCGGCGACCTTCTTGCCCACCGTTCCGGGCGTCCCTGGGTCCGGATCCGGGGTGGGGTCCGGGTCGCGTACCGGGTCCGGGTCGCGCACCGGGACCGGAGCCGCGGGGATCGAGTCGTTGATCCTCCGTTCGTTCCGGTTGTACCACCCAGCCATCTCGTTCAGGACGTCGCGAATGTTGTCGCGAGTGCGGCGCTGAATGGGGTACTCGCCGACGGGCACCTCCTCGGCGTAGACCTCGCGCCATTCGCGCATCATCTGACCGAGGTCGTTTTGGAGAGCCCGGCTCAGGTGAGCTCGGTTGGTCACGGCTCGACGCTCGAGTCGAAGGAACCTGCCGTGCATGTAGGTCTTGCGCTCGCGGAGCTCGCGTGGGTTGTAGGCGCGGCGCGCGAGGACTCGGATGGCGTCGAGTCCGCCGAGGTTGGTCATCATCAGCATGCCGACCACCCTACCAGGGGGGATGTGACTGAGGTAGCCTCCTCGCATGCGCGTCTACGTGAAGGTCGAGGGCGGTGAGTCCTTTCCGATTCGTATGGTACGAAACAAACCGGAGCTCACCAAGATCCTCGACTTCGCGCGCATCGGCAGTCAGACCGGCGAGCCCCGGCGCGTCTATCGCGCGCGGGGTGGCGACGGGCGCTGGCTCCTCATCGGGCGCTACGTGAAGGGCGAGAGCGAGTCGAGCTCGCTGATGCGTGCGCGGCGCAGCCCGTTCTGGAACGTCGCCACGGTCGCGGCCCTGTTCGGCCTGAAGAAGCTCATCACCGGATGAGGCGCATCTACCCACCGATCAGCACCCTCACACGGGTGCGTTGGGAGCGTGCGTGGGCAGCTAGGGGTCTACCCCCGCCCGACGGGGGAGTAGTGGGGGGCCCACGATCCCATGTAGCGGTGCTCGCGCAGCTTGCGGAGAGCTCGTTGACCCGAGACGTGGTTGCCGATAATCTCCCGGCCCGTGACCGTTCTCGACACGTATCTGCAATTTCTCCGAGAGCGGAAGTCGAAGAAGACGGTCAAGACGTACCAACGGGGAGCAGTGCGGTGGGAGCGGTTTGTCGCTGAATGCCACCCGGAGGGATCCCTCGAGGGGACCCCGATCGGATTCATGGACAAATTCGTCAGCTACCTCCTCGCGGAGAAGCCTCCCCCGGCGCCCGCGACGATCCGTCTGTACGTGTCGGGTTCGCGGTCCTACCTGAGCTGGCGCCGGCGCATGGGCGAGTCGATCCCCGAGTACCTCTCGCCCCATATGCCGAAGGTACGCCCGAAGGAGCACTTCTCCCTGAATGCGGAGCAGCTCCGCGAATATCTTGCGTTGTCGGCGCATCGGCCCGATCCCGCGCGCACCATCCTCATCCTGCTCCCGTTCTGTGGCCTGCGCTCCGAGGAGATCCTCTCCCTGAAGCGGTGCGACCTCTACCCGGCAGGCTCCGCGATCGTCTTCCGGGTAGTTCATGGCAAAGGGGGCAAGTCTCGGGACGTCCCGCTGCTGGTTCAGGGAAACGGCGTGCTCCGGCAGTACCTCACGGGTTGGCGCTCCCTTTTCCCGCGTGAGGAGCCTTGGATCTTCCCCGGCTCCCGCAAGGGCGAGCACCTGCACACCAGGACGCTGCGCCATCACATGAATGAGGTCCGCAAGGAGATGTCTCCGCTGTCGGGGCACCTCACTCCGCACATTCTCCGAAAGACTTACGCGGTGTTTCTCGACCGTGCCAAGCTCTCGCAATTCACGATTGCCCAGCTCCTGGGGCATGCGTCTCCGAGAACTTCGCACGAGACCTACATCCACCACGAGGTGGGGACCTTGATCGAAGACCTCGAACAGGTGAACCTCCCGGCCCCGAACATCGAATGAGGACCTGATGGCGACCAAGACCGACACGAAGAAGATGCCCACTCCCGAGGAGCTCGCGAACATCATCCCCGTCGCGCCGACTCCTGCGAAGGCCGCGGCGCCATCCGCGAAGGCCGAGCCCAAGGGCTTGCCCAACCCCGACAGCCGCGACGTCGAGCTCGCCGCGAGCGAGCCCGTCATGGTCTCAACCGGGACCCAGGCGCCGCCGATTCTCACCCACGATCTCGCCGAGCCGCCCAAGCCGCCCGCGAGCCGATCGCGGGCGAACGGACGCGGGCGCGCGAGCGCGGCTGCCCCGACTGCGGCTGCCAAGCAGCTCCAGAAACTGCTCCCCTCGGGCGTCCGTGTTCACGTCAACAAGCGGCGCGAGAACGGGGCGATGTCCTTCATCGGCGACTACTCGGCCAACGACGTCGCGGGCTCGGGGTCGATGGAGCGCTTCATCAAGGAGCATATCGTTCCGAGCTACGGGTACGGCGAGTTCGCGCTCTACCTCCAGCGTCCGAACAAGGCCGAACTCGAGCCGGTTGCAACCGTGAACATCGAGGCGCCTCTCGACGCGCGTCGTCCTGGCGGGGGCGACACCAAGGAGCTCGTCGAGCTGTTCATGAAGCAGCAGCAACTCGCGCGCGACGAGGCGGCGAAGCGCAAGACGCCGCTCGAGGAGCTCACCGACACACTCGCGATGCTCAAGACGATGGGCCTGGCCGGCAACGAGGAGAAGAGCTCGATGGACCCGATGATGATGATGATGATGATGCAGATGCAGAAGCCTGCGGCTGCGCCGTCCGGACCCGACCCGCTCATGCTCAAGCTTATCGAGCGACTCGACCGGATGGAGGAAGATCGCTTCATCGGCGGGCCCAACATGCTGCCGCCGCCGCCGCCACCTCCGCAGCAGGACAACTCGATGGAGGGCTTCGCCATGATCATGAAGGCCATGGCGGACCAGGCCTCGAACAACACCGCGCTCCTCATCGAGGCGATGAAGGGCAACCAGGCTCCTCGCGATCCGGTGCAGGACCTCGCGACGCTGACCAAGCTCACTGCGGCCGGCGATGACCGGATGACGACCAAGGACTTCTTCACGATGCTCCCGACCATCAAGGGACTCATCGCGCCGGAGAGCGGGAAGAACTCGATCACCGACGCGCTCGAGACCATGCGGACGATGAAGGTGCTCGAGCGTGAGTTCTCGCCTCAGCACGATCCCAACGCGGAGCAGGCGAGCTCGTTCTGGGACTTCCTCAAGGGGCTCGTGCAGTCGGACGCGGGCGCGCGGATCGCCGACGCCGTGATGGCGAAGCAGCAGGCCCAGCAGGTCGAGGCACGCCACGACCAGCGGCGCATGACCGCCGAGAGCGCGGCCGACGCAGCGCGACCGCAGGAGCAGCCACAGCAGCCGCAGGAACAGGAGGGGGTCGGCATCCCCGACAGCTACGAGAAGCACGCGATGAACCTCTCGACCGCGGCCACCGCGCCCGAGCGGCTCAAGGCGGGCATCGAGGGGCTGCAGCACCTCGCGATGTACCCGGAGTTCCGGCAGTATGTCGCGACCATCTTCGGTCACGCGAAGATGAACAAGAAGATCGAGTGTCTCGACTTCTCGGCGCGCTTCCTCGGTTCGCTCGTGCAGGCCGAAGCCCTTCAGGAAGAGCCCGCGCAGAAGTTCCTCGAGGACCTCGAGGAGCATTGGGACCTGGTGCGCTCGACGCTCGGTATGCCCGACATCCCCGAGGTCTTCCCCGAGGGCCACGAGCCCGAGGAGGAGGAGGAGCCGGCGCCGTCGGGCGAGTACGAGCTCGAGGACAGCGCGATCGACGAGGAGCGACCTCCGGTCGTCACTCCGGAGAACGACCACGCGCGCCTGGAATCGCCGGATCCCTACGCTCCGGCGCAGGACGAAGAGCCCGAGGCGACCACGCTCGCCGAGGAGCTCCCAGCCGCGTCTCACCTTGCCGAGGTCCCCGCGCCTCCTTGAGCGATCCTCTGGGTCCGGGTAGCATCCGGGCATGAGGATTCCTGAGCTCGCGATGGCGATCGGCTCCTTCGTCGCCGGAGCCTCCGCGCTCAAGCGAGCTTTCAGGGACGATCGACGCGACGGCGACCGGCACCTCGACGGCTACGCCCTGGGGAAGATGAGCAACGGTCGGCCGATGCCCAGGGCTCGGATCCGCAAGGTGCGCTCCATCGACGACCGGCTCGCGGGCGTGATGGAGCAGCTCAACAAGTCGATCCGTGATCCCTACATCCGCTACATCGCGGCCGAGCTCGTCAGCAAGCGCTGCAGCAAGCCCGACCCGCACACCGGCAACGGAGGCTGGTGCTACGCCGAGCGCGCGTACTGGCAGGAGGTTCAGGCGGTCTACCGCTACGTGCGCGCCAACATCAGGTACGTGCGCGACATCCACGGGATCGACACCTTCCAGACCGCGCGCCGCACGCTCGAGATGCGTTCTGGTGACTGCGATGACTTCGCGATCACGCTCGGCGCGATGCTGATGAGCGTCGGCTTCCCGGTCCGGACGAAGACCATCCGGACGAAGAACGCTTCGGACTTCAACCACATCTACCTCCAGGTCGGCCTGCCTCCGACGAAGCCACGCCAGTGGAAGACGCTGGACGCGAGCACTCCGCATCCGGCAGGGTGGGAGGCTCCGAAGTCGATGATCGCGCAGGCGCGACTCGACTACCCCGACGACAGCCGATGGAGGCGAAGGCGATGAGCCGCCACTACTACCGCGCCCGAGCACTCGCTCTTTCGGACAGCCTCCCAGAGACGACGGGTCGCCTCGAGATGGCCGAGCGCAACCACGCTGCTGTTCGCGTTACTGTGGAGAGGGAGGACGGCTCGCTTCCTCCTGGCTCGATCGCTACTGCGGGTGTGGGCTGGACCGACGCCTACGGGCGCGCGGTCGTCGCGGTGGCCGCGGCCGAGGAGATGGACGGGCCTCTGACTCCGGAGATCACCGCCGAGCTCGACCGCCTCATCACCAAGGTCGAGGAGGCGGGAACGGCGTTTGCCCGCACGATACAATCCAGGCAATCTGGAGTACCTGTTCGCGCTGGGTTCGGAGGCGGTTCACTCTTCGTCGGCGCACTTCTGCTCGCTGGTGTATGGTTGGCTTCACGCCAGCAGGACCCTTGGGCCTGACCCCAACTTTAGGAGAGACATGGCAAAGCGAAAGACGACCAAGCGCAAGTGCAAGCGCGTTTCCCGAGCGAAGGCCCGGTTCTCCAGCGGGAAGAAGAAGGGCAAGCTCAAGCCCGGCTGTCGCTACCTCAAGGGCGATGGCGCGCAGTGCTGCACCGGCCCGAAGAAGGGCAAGGGGCGCAAGAAGAAGGCCGGCAAGAAGAAGAGGAAGCGCACGGGCGCCGCGAAGCGAGCTCGCAAGGGTGTGAAGCCGCACACGCCGAAGATGGACGTCCTCAACGCCTGGCGTCGCCGGTGGAAGGCCGACCGGAGCTGCGGCGGCAAGAAGGCCGCGCTGCAGAAGATCTTCGTGCAGTTCAAGCACATGCAGCACTTCAAGCCGAGCAAGGGCGGCGAGCCGGCTCGCGCGCGGCGCTGGAACCGCTGGATGCGCGAGTACCACAACAAGGTCGCGCAGACCTCCGCGTTCTGCGGTCGCCCGCTGCGTCCGGCCTCCGGGTCCCGCACGACCTCGGGGCGCTCGCCCTTCCCGCGCGCGACGGACGGCATCGGGGGTCACCCCTGCGCCTCGCCGAACCCGCCCCGCTGGTGCAACAAGTAGCTCGCCCATGACGCGCTTCGCCTGGCTGCTCGTCCCGGCGCTCCTCACCGCATGCGGTGGGGGGTGGTCGGTGACGAGCGCCCAGCGTTCGCTCGAGCTCAGCGCGACCGTCGTCCAGGGGGGCGACGAGCAGCTCGCGCCGATCGTCGCTCAGGCTGTTACCCGGTGCGATGGCGAGCACGAGGACCGCGAGAGCTTCGTCGAATGCGTCGAGCCCTACCAGCCGATTCGATATGGCGTCTCTCTCTCCCGTCGCGCGCTCCGCCTGGGTCAGGCCGTGGTGGATGCGTGGCGCACGGGAGAAAACGAGGGTGAGGCGGCCTGGCTCCCGATCGCAGCCTGCATCGGTCACGGGCTCGGTGAGATCGCGGGCGCGATCCGTTCGCTCGACCTCGAGGTGCCCGAGCTCCTCGCGCAGGCCCTCGGTTGGATCGATGCCTTCGGTGCGCTGGTCGCGGGCGTGTGTCCTTCGGACTTGATGGGGGTTCCAGGTGAGTGACTGGAGCACCGCGATCGAAACCGCTGCGGGCGTCGCGAGGATCATCGCCTCTGTCATCAAGCTCATCGACGAGGCGATCAACGGCAACGACGACGCGATCGACAAGCTGAAGCGCGTCGAGCAGATCCTTTCGCCTACGTCGCCGACGGAGAGAGCCTTCGAGCGAGCGAGCGACCTTGCGGCCGGCAAGCCTCCACGCGATGACGAGCCGACGCGAGAGACGGACCCAGAATGACGACGGTCCTCACGCCCGAGCAGATCATGCTCCCGACGGTGCGCGGCCCGAACAAGGTCATCCCCTACTCCGTCTCGGACCGGCCGGTAGACCAGCCGTATGTGATCGGCCGTCCGCGCTTCAGCGTCCAGAACTGGACGCCCAGCGATCACTACGCCGGCCCCGCTCCAGTCGAGAGCGCGGCGACCCAGGCGTTCGCTCGTCACGGTCCCAAGCCGCGCAAGGTCCCTTACATGCTCCCGGGCGCTGCCGAGATGGCGTGCCGCGGCGGGCAGGGGGGTCCGGTCTATCGCGATTTCTATGCAGATGCTCCATCCGATTTCTGGCCCTGCACTCGCGAGAGAATGAGCCAGGTCGGGATGAACCGAGAGCTCAACATTCGTCCGATGCCGCTGGCAGGCTTCGGTGAGACTTCATCCCCGGACTCCACAAAGGCTGCTCTGGTTGCAGTCGGCGCGGGTGTTCTGGCCTATTGGCTCACTCAGCGGGCTCTCAGGAGTCGTTGACGCCCCGAACTGCCAGGGGTACAACCGTTCACACACAGGTTCGAGGAGAGACATGCCCCGCAAAAAGAGAGTTCTGTCCGGCCTGGGTGCCGCCAAGAAGCGCCGCCGCAAGAAGGCGAAGAGGAAGCCGGCCAAGGGTCGGCGCGTGAGCCGAGCCGCCGCGCAGGTCAAGAGCGGTCCGAAGAAGGGCAAGCTCAAGCCCGGCTGTCGCTACCTCAAGGGCGACGGCGCCATGTGCTCCGGCTCGACGCGCAAGCGCAAGACGAAGCGCAAGACGAAGCGCAAGGGTCGCAAGAAGGCGAGCAAGAGGACCGCGAAGAAGGTCCACGCCTACAAGCTGACCAGCACGCTCCCCTACAAGAAGAAGAAGAGCAAGACGGGGAAGAAGCGCCTCAAGAAGGGCTGCGGCAAGCGCACCGCGGGCAAGTACAAGGGCATGATCGTCTGCCGTCGCAAGATGTCGCGCCGGAAGGCCGCGTAGACTCCTCCTCCACCAAGTACGCGAGGCCGTGTACGGCTCGCCCTGTTCGGAATTCGAAAGGAACAAGACACCATGAGTGACATGAACGGCCTCGGGGACCTCGGGGCGGGATACGAGATGGACGCTTACGCGCCGATCGACGGGCTCGCGGAGGACTACGAGTTCTTCGGCCTCGGCGGGATGGCCGACGTCCTCTCGATGGAGAACCTGCAGCGCGGCGGTATCGCTCTGGCGGCCGGCGCGGGCGGGATCCTCATCACAGCGAACGTGCTCGATCGCATCGAGTACTTCGCCGATCCGGCCAACATGAAGCTCCGCTACGCGGCCGAGGCCGCGGTCGCCATCGTCGGTGGCGGGCTTCTCTACGCCGCCAACCCGGCAGCGGGCATCGGCTGGGCCGGCGGCGTCGGCGGCGCCGCGCTCGCTCATATCATCGCGGGCTACATCGCCGAGATGGACACCGGCAACGGCAACGGCGACACGACCACTGAGGGCATGGGCTACACCGAGGTCCACAACCAGCCTCCGTACATGCGTGCGGGAGCGGTCAGCGTGCCTCGTGGCTGGGGCCACGGTCGCGCGCCGCTCGGGCGCGATCTCGTGACCCAGGCGAACTACCGGCAGATCGCCGGAGCCGACGAGCTCGCGGACGTCGAAGAGCTCTCCACCTGGATCGGGGGCTGAGGGCTAGCCCCCTCAGACTCGGAACCTTCACCGGAACCCTCGACCAAGGAAGACCAAGACCATGACATTTGCAGCAGGATCCAGCTTCGGCGCCGCCGCGGCTCTCGTCCCCTTCGGTATGATCATCTCGCCGAAGTGGGGCCTGGGCACGAGCTACGACGCGAACGGCAACATCCAGTTCACGACCCCCGGCGGGACGCTCGTCACGCCGGATCGGGTCGACAACCTCCTTCTCGTCGGGATCACCGATCCGCTCCTGGCGCTGGCCGATGACACCGACGACGGGAGCGCGGCCGACACGGGCGTTCTCACGACGGCGGCACCGATCGCGGGCAACGCTCACCACCTCCCCGCCAACTTCGGCATCGGCCGAGGCGCGTGGACCAACGCCGTGAACTCGGGACTCCCGAGCTTCCTCCACTTCGAGGTCAGCTTCGCGACCGCGAACAACACCGTCGCTGCTGTCACCAACGCGGGCGGCCCCTACGTCCGCACGCTCGCTCAGGCGGCTGGCGATGTCACCGTCGCGATCAAGAACATGAGCGAGGTCACGCTCAACTTCTCGACCATCGTCGTCCGGCTCCGTCACTCGATCATCGGCTGAAGCCGATCAACCTGATCCCGGCCTCACCCGCTGGGTGCTCTAAACCGAACCCATACAAGGAAAACAAGGAAAGAGGTTCAACATGGCTCTCAGTCCGATCAAGGGTGAGCCCGGCAAGTTTCTCGATCGTGTGAGCGGAGACGTCCTCGACATCTCCGATTACCGCGAGGATGACAAGTGGGACACCATCTTCATCCCCGCAGGCGCGATCGTCGCCGGCACCCAGTTCATCTTCTTCCGCGACATCCAGAACAAGCGCGAGATCGACACCAACTTCACGCAGGTCAGCCGGCTGTCCGCGGGTGAAGAGGTCATCGTCGATCGCGTCGGCTTCACGGTGCGCAACGCGACCGGGCAGCTCCTGCCCACGCCGAGCGACATCAAGAAGATCACCGAGAACGGCTTCCTCGACATCCGGGTCAACCGGCTCCTGCTCCTGCAGGGTCCGGCGCTCAAGTTCCCCTCGGGCTACGGCCTCGCGGGGAACACGAACGAGGCCGGTCAGGGCATCGTGTCGATTGGCGTGGCGAGCACCGCAGCGGCGTCGCGCCTGCTCAAGACGCAGCTCCTCACGAGCCAGCACGAGGTCGAGGCCACCCTCACCTTCCAGCCGCGCCCCTGGGCAGTCGCGCTGGGCCTCGCCGCGGGCGATGCTCTCCCGACGCTCGACACGGGTACCTTCTGTACCACGTGGCTGCACGGGATGATCAAGAGCGCCGTCAGCAAGTAGCTGACACACGCGCAGGACTGGTCCGCAGGGAGGGCCAGTCCGGCGCGTCTCGTTTCGGCGGGACGAACCACAGCCCGCGGCTTCTACTCAGAGGCCCTGGGTTACTCCCTGACCCCTTTCACCGGAGACGACATGCGCGACGGCTACCACCTCGATGGACTCCACTCGGTCGCCGAGCTCGGTGACGCGCCGCGTTCCGACATCGGTCCGGTCGCGAACTACCTCGCCGACGTCTACGAGCTTCGGCCCGAGGTCGTCCGCACCGAGCATCTCGAGTTCCGCATCCAGTTCACCGCGGGTGTCGAGACGCTCCGGACGGGAGCGCAGAGGATCGATCCCGAGTTCATCTTCGCCCTGCGCCGCATCAAGGGCTACGCGAGCACGGCCAATGTGGTTCTTGGTCAGGGCCAGGTCGGGCTCCCCGTGCAGTGGGTCGAGCAGGCGGTGTTCAACGTCCGAGACCAGGGCCGAGCCCGAGGCGGCATCTTCGCCAACCCGATCCGCATGAGCGTGCTCTGCGACATCCAGGGCTCGCCCGCTCACGACATGGTGTGGGACAGCTTCTACACCTTCGTCGCGGGCGCTGACATCTCGGTCGACTGGACCGTGGTCGCGGCGAACGTTCCGCAGGTCGGAGTCGTCGAGTACGGCATCTCGATCACCGGCGACGTCCTCCGCACGCGGCGCCTGCCCGGCGGCGCGATGGTCATCAGCAACCCGAGCGGCGAGCGCCAGGGTTAGAGCGCGATGGTCGCAAACAACCTGCGGCCAGAGGGGGACATCAACCCCGAGGAGTTGCGGGCTGGACTCGGAGCTCTGGGCGGCCCGCTGCGCGCGGCCTTCGGCAGCTCGCGCCCCTTCGCGTTCGCGGCGGCTGGTCCGTCGCAGGAGCTCGCGCGCAACGTGAGCCGCCGGCCGCTCTACGTGGAGGTTCGGCAGACTGCGGGCGGCGCGATCACACTGCTGCTCGGTCCGAGTCAGAACCTCACGGCAGCGTCGAATGCATCGTACCCAACAATCCTCTTCGTCGCGATCCCGGTGCTGCTCTACCCGGGTGAGACACTCTGGGGCAGGGACGCGGCGGGTGCTGCGATGACGCTGCTCGTTTCGGAGGTGTCGGTGTGAGGTATTTCGGCGAAGGTGATGAGTCGAGCTCCCCCGAGGCCCGGGCTCGGCGTCTGCGAGACGCGCGGCGTGCAGAGGAGCGGCGACTCGGCCGTAGCTGTGAGGAGAAGTGCGAGCGCCCTTACTCGTCGATCAAGTCGAATCTCGAATCTCGCATACGCCAAATGGAACAATCGATCTCGACAGCGAAGCGCGAGCTGCGTGGCGCACGGCGCAACTACCAGGGATGCTTGACGCAGTGTCCGACGCAGACCGTCAAGCGAGGAACGAGGATGCCGCGCCGCAAGGTTCTGCAGCCGATCGGGTTCCGCAGTCGCTCGTCGCGTCGGCGCGGTGAGGACGTCTCGGTGATCGGAGGCTTGGGCGATCTCGAGTCGATGTGGGCTCGCGCGCTGCAGATGGCCGAGGAGGTCTACCAGGAGACGTTCGTCCCCGAGGAGATCACCAACCTCAACGACGCGCTCCAGCAGACGAGGCAGACCGAGCTCTCTCTTGACGCCGCGCGCACCTCGCTCCTCCGGCTCCACGGCGCGGGCGGCGCGACACCGGCCGACTTCGCTGCCTACAACGCGATCCAGAGCAACCTCGCGCAGACGCAGACCAGTCTCCTGGTCGCGTCGCGCCGCGTGTTCCGGCGCCGGCCTGACGTTCTGCGTCGTCTCCCCATCAAGGTGCGCAAGGCGCCCCGGCTCTCGATGGCGACGGTGGGGATCTCGGGGTTCGGATACTTCGGCGTCGACCCCGTGACCGGCACTGCCGCTGGCGGGGGTGCTGCAGTGGCAGGGATGGCTCCGTGGATGGTCTGCGCGATCATCCTGGCGGCGATCGTGGCGGTCGGACTCATTGCCTGGGTGATCGGGACCGCGATCGGGCTGACTGCCGAGTCCATGCGCGACGTGATCGTGACCCGCGCGCAGACCAGCGCTTACGAGTCGATGGTCGAGGGGCGTTCGCGCGTCTTCGACGCCTGCATGGCAGGAGGCGGAAACTCCGCGGACTGTGCCGGCCAGGCCCAGGACGCTGTTCCGACCCCGGAAGATGCAGCAGCGCCCCTTCCGGACCCGGCTGGTGCCTGGGTGAAGTGGGTCGCGATCGGCGTGATGGTCGTGGCTGGCGTCTACATCTACAGCGACGTTCAGCGCCGCCGGAATCGCTCCATGCTCCCGGTGGCGGGTCTCTCTCGCTCCCTGCTATTCTCCCCCCAGAGGTAAACGATGCTCGAGCTCACCACGACCCGCCGCCGTGCCCCCTTGGCCGAGACGACCTTCGTCCGGAGGGTCCCGCCGTATGATCGCCGCAGCCTCAACGAGACGGTCTTCGTCTCGAAGGTGCCGTGGTACGACAGCGAGCTTCGTGGACTCGACCAACACCAGTACGATCCGTATGGTCGTGCGCGCGAGCTCCTCGGCTTCGGCGCCCTCGACAGCCTGATCGACACCCACGAGCTTCAGGGCTTGCTCCGCAAGGTGGACCACTGCGTCGTTCAGGACTCCAAGTTCGGACCTCTGACCAACGCGGCCCTTGCTGCGTTCGCAGGCAGCCTGCGCGAGACCTACGTCCAGGGGACGGACTGGCTCGGCGACCGAAACGCGAGCCGGATTCAGATCGCCTCCGCGCTCAAGGAGAAGCTGTTCAGGCGCTCGGCCGGGCAGATGGACGAGTGCCCGATGGTGCCGGTCCGCAGGCACGCTGGCGGCGGCGGCGGCGGCAACGGCGGCGGCAACGGCGGCGGCAACGGCGGCGGCAACGGAGGCGGCGCCCAGCAGGCCGGCATCTTCAGTAACCCGTGGCTCTGGGCCGGGTTGCTGGCGGCGGGCGCGGCCTACGTCTACGCGACGAGCGACGAGGGCTCGATGATGCTCTTCCCCGACGACATGCCGCCTCCGGCATACTACTGAGCCGATGAAGCGGTTCATCTACAACACGCAGGGGACGGGGATCAGCCACGAGCAGATCCGTCGCCTCGAGCGTACCCAGCCCGGCGCTGGCACCTACATCGGAGCCGACATGAGCGACGGACATCCCCTGGGCGACGAGATCATGCTCCTCGAGGGAATCGACGATCTCGCCGACAACCCGCTCGCGGGTCTCGGCTTCGTCGGCTCGGGCAACTACGTGAGCCGCGGCTACGACATGAGCGAGTTCTCCACGTCGATGCACGAGCTCCCCGCCGAGCGCCGCGCGGGTCGCGACTTCAACCCGTTCGGTCTCGGCTCCAGTCCGGCGCGCGGGCGCGCGGGCCGCGACTTCAATCCGTATGGGCTCGGGCAGTCCACGCTCGAGCGCCGCCGGCGCGAGGTGAGTCGCTTCGGCGCGCGGAAGCGCGCGCGGCCCGATCTCTTCATCGGCCCGAGCTTTCTTCCGTTCGGCGGCGAGCGCCTCGAGTCGCTGTCGACCGGCGCCGAGACCTACCCCGGCACGCCCGGTCCCGAGACCTTCTTCGCGTCGGCGCACGCGGGCAACACCGAGCCCTACGAGCGCTGGGAGGGCACGCCCCGTCCCGGCTCGTGGCTGAACGGTCTCGGCGATGCAGCGAGCGACCGCGCGACTGCGATGGCGATCGCCAACGCGGGCAAGGAATTCTGCATGCTCCCGTGTACCGCGGCAGACATCTCGACGCAGGAGCGCGCGACGTGTCGCGGCGCCTGCAACGCGGCCTACGCGACGGCGGTCGTAGCCATCACGGCTGGCTACGGAGCCCCGGGCAGCGGCGCTCCTCCCCCGTCGCCCGCAGCGGCAGCAGCCATCCAGGCGAAGCTCGACGCGCTCCAAGCCGAGGCCGACGCGCGTCACGAAGACCCCGGTCAGCCTCCGGTGGCTGGCGGAATGAGCACCACCACGATGGTTCTCATCGGTGGCGCAGCGCTCCTCGGTGTCGGGCTCATCGTAGTTCTCGCCACGCGGAGGTAGATCATGGGGCTCGAGGTCAGATTCGCCGAGACGGTCTCCGTCAACAGGGTGCCCGCGTTCGAGAACCGCGGTCGGTTCGGTCACGGGCGGCTGCGTGGGCTCGACGTCGGGCCTGTCCCGAGCGTCAGTCCGAGTCCCGCTTTGGATCCGAGAAGCCGCACGGCTCTCGTCACCAAGACCGGCGTCACCTTCAGGCCTCCTGGGTCGTCGGGATCGAGGCCCACAGACGACCCCGGCTTCGATCCGGGAGACACCGGAACCGACGAGGAGTTCACGGTCAAGCCGTGGATGTGGCTCGCGGGCGGCGCTGTGGTCCTCGGAGGTGTCTGGTACTTCACCAGAGGCCGAAAGCGCTCGACTGCTGTCATGCCGGACCCGACCGTCCCATGACCATGGTCGTCAGTGCGATGAAGGGTCGCGAGTTCGGCCTGTCGCTTCCTCCGATCACCTTCCGCCCCGGCAGCATGACGGGTGCAGCGCGGAAGATGGCTCGGATCGTCGGCACCAGGGGAGCTGCACCGAACCCTTGGAGCGTGGACACCTCGTATGCCTCGACTGTCTCGGTGATGGACGGAAGAGTCTGCATCCCCAACACGGGGGATCCCTACGACTTCGCTCCTCCGGAGAGAGGGTGTGGTCTCGACTGGAGGATTTGCGGTTGGGCATTTCTCAAGGCCGACACGCCCTGTAACGACGAGACTTTCCTCCGGGTGATGTTCCAGGGAGACCGGTTCATCTGGGCACAGCAGCAGCTCCAAGCGAAGCTCCGGAGCAAGCCTGTCGAAGAGGTCCTCGTTCCGGCTGCTGCACGCATCCCGCGCGAGCGCGAGCGCGTCCGACTGCAGTGGACCTCGGACATGGTGGACTGGTGTCGCGACGTCATGAGCTTCGTGAGCGTCGCGCGCTGGGCTGCGAACGTGCATCCGGAGTGGGCTCCCGAGCTCAACGACGGTCCGGCCGCGCGGGCCGCGCTCTCTCGCGCCGCGAGCTCGCTCCCGTTCCAGCCCCAGAAGGCGTACCCGGAGGACCTCGACAAGATCGACTTCCAAAACACGCCAGTCATGTGGATGCCGCGAGACTTCCATGTTCAACCGGGGGTGAGGTTCAACGTCCCGGTGAGGAAAGCCGACTTCGCTCCGCACTTCCTCGGACGCGAGAAGTCGCTCAACATCACCGCGCCGCGCGAGCGACTGCGCGACGTCAAGTACCAGGACATCGTGGGCGCGACCATCCCCATTCGCCGAGGTCCCTACGGTGTTTGGCCGGGCGAGTATGCCGAAGCGCATTGGCCTGCTTGGGCTCGCACGGGTCGTTCGTGTCCTCCTGGGACGCGGGGGTGTAATCCGGCCTGGGGATCTCCAGTCCCGATGAGCAACTCGCGGGACGCGATGAGGCTCTGGTTTCGGAAGACTCTTGGGGGCTCGAGTACCTGGAGGGAAGGCCACGAGGTTCGTGGTGCGGTCAGGACCCGGAGAGGTTGTCCGGACGTCATCGGTGGTCCTGGCTGGTGCATGAAGGGCTACCAGAACATCCGGCACGCCTGGGGGACAGCGAACCTTCAGGTCGCGATGTGTGAGGCGTGGGCCCAGGACATCATCAACACGACTTTCGGTGACTACGTTGCTGACGGGTTCCAGC
>Ga0255049_10000072_pt1 | contig 53985 bp, 48 predicted proteins | sample JV7_2_3_MG_FD_183615 | JGI IMG/M metagenome (GOLD analysis project Ga0255049, IMG submission 183615) | Seawater microbial communities from Jervis Inlet, British Columbia, Canada - JV7_2_3 | ecosystem: Environmental > Aquatic > Marine > Inlet | place: Canada: British Columbia | collected 2016-10-06 | reverse complement strand
GGGGCTCGGACGATGAAGTCGGCAATCTGAACTACCTGACCCCGGAGCGCGTGCGGGACAACCTTAGCCTCATTCGGCTGGGGACAGCCTATGAACTCGGGCATTTGCTCGAGCCGGGTCAGATGGGATTCTCCGCTTACCTCGACTTCAAGAGCAATCTCGGTGAGTGGCCCGGTCGCGATGCGAGTCATACGATCTTCAACAACGAGGAAACGCTGGGCAATAGTACGTTTAATCGAGACCGTGCCGGCGTCATGCAGTTCGAGCTCGGGACGCAGCTCGACGGCTTTAATCATGTGACTCAGGAAGGCATCACCTACAACTGCTTCGATACGCGAAATCCCGTCGACCATTACTATCCGGAAGGCGATTCGGGCGATCTGCCACGCGGCAACCCCGGCAGCGACTATATTTTTCGCGGCTATAAGAAACTCGGGATCGAGAATGTCCGCACGATTGTCGCGCGCGCCGTTTTGATCGATGTCGGCCAGCTGCTGCGTGATCGAGAGGCGGCTGCGGGCCGCGACCCGGAGCAGTTTCCGCCCGCCAACTATGAGTTCACGCCGGAGGAATTGGAGCAGGCGCTCATTCGTCAAGGGCTCACTGTCGACGATATTCATCCCGGCGACGCGCTGCTCATTCGGACAGGATGGTCGGCGCGTTTCTGGACTGCGAATCCTGTCGACCCCCGCAATGAGCGAGTCAGATACTTGAACCGTGGCCAGGACGATTTCCTGCCCGGCGGCCCCGGCATCGACGCTCGCGCGATCCAATGGACGATCAACCGTATGCCTGTACTCGTCGGCGGCGATTCGAAGACGATTGAAAATAGCAATCCAACCGATCCGACGCGGGCTGTTCCCGTCGAGCGGCCCGGGCATGTGAGTTGGCTGAACAGCGGGATCTACATGCTTGAGGATCTCGACCTGGAGGTATTGGCCGCAGACTGTGAGAGGGAGCGGGCGGCGAGCGTCGCCGCGAACGGCGCCCCAAGCCTGCCTGAGCAGTCGTGCTATATCTCGACGATCGTCATTCAGACGACCCCGGTTCGCGGTTCGGGCGGTTCCACCGTCTCGCCAACCGTATTTCGTTAGCCCCTGGAGTAAATTTGTCGTGAGAAATATGAAACGGGTATTCGTCGTGCTGATGGTTCTCTTCTCCTCGCCGACATTCGCGCAGAGCTGGTTTGAGTTCGTCAGCAATACCGATCGTTTCGGCGTCAACTTTCCGAGCGAGCCGCAAGTACGGGAGTTCAGTTACTCGTCGGAGTTCGACGCGATATTTCCCGGACGCGTCTACACCGCCCGCGTCGGTGAGAGCACTTACTCCGTCACCGTAGTCGACTTTGCGGAGTCGGAGAGAATTCACGCGGAGATGGAGAAAACCGAAGCGGCAAGCGGGGCGAATGCGTGGATCAACGATCAGCGGGCGTCGGTTGCACGTGCGGCCAGGGAGTTCCGGCAACGCGGAGGTGAGGTGACCTACGACGCGTGGTCGCATATCGATCTCGTCGAGGGGCACCAGTTACAGATCACCAACCCGGATCAGTCGCGAACATTCGTCGGAATTTATCTGCACGGTAATGCGAGTCGTCTTCACGTACTGGAAGCGACGGTGGCTCCGGGAACGCCACCGCCTGGCCAGTTTCAGCAATCGCTGCGGTTCCTCGACGAGACGGGTGAGAGGATTCGTTACCGACTCTCGCCGAACGGTTGTACCGTACTCCCGGATTAGGTTTGCGGCAGGGACGCATTCCATCGATCGAAAGATGATGAAAAATCCAGCCACGATTGTCGCAATGGCCTGTGTGTTCAGTGCGCCGGCCGCGGCGCACCACAGTGCGCTGATTTTCGACCGCGACTCGGTCGTGGCGTTCCAAGGGGTAGTTTCTCGATTCAACTGGACCAACCCGCACGTCTATATCTACGTTGAAACGCGAAACGATACCGGTGAGCTCGTCGAGTGGGAGCTCGAGACCGATGCGACACCGATTCTCGTTCGCAGTGGTTGGGCGGCTGACTCGCTGGTGTCCGGGGACATCGTGTCGGTGCGCGCGAACCCGGACCGGAATTCCGCCAGGCGCCACGCCCTGCTAATGTCGGCCACTAAGGACGACGGTGTCGTTCTCGCCGCTCGATCCAATTTTCTGCGGCGGGCAGATACGGCTGACTCGACCGCAACCGCATCCAGTCTGAGCGGTTTCTGGGAGCTCGGCTTCGCGGATTACACGAGATTTGCCGCGTCATGGCCCCTGGTGCCGCCGACCACACAGGGTGGGGCGTCTCAGGCTACCTACGATATCAAGTCCGATAGCCCCGAGGCGCAGTGCGTGGCGCTTCCCTCTCCGGGACTCCTCGCCGCGCCCTATCTAAATGAAATAGAGATCCAAGCCGATCGCGTTGTGTTTCGCAACGAGCGCTTCAACGTCGAGCGTATTGTCTACATGGACGGTCGCGGGCATCCGGAGAATGGCGAGTTCAGTAACCAGGGCCATTCAATCGGCTGGTGGGAGGAGGACGTTTTGGTCGTCGATACGACGTTGTTCACGACGCACCGCTCGCAGTTCCTCGGCTCGGGCCTGCCTTCGGGGCCGGACAAACACGTCGTCGAGCGTTACGCGCTGAGCGACGGCGGCAGCCGTATCATGATCGAGTTCCGTCTGGATGACCCTGAATATCTGGCGGAGCCGTTCACCGGCACGCTGTCGTGGTATTACGCACCGCATTTCGACATGCTCGGCTTCGCATGCGACCCGGAGGTCTCAAGCCGCTACTCTGCCGATTAGCCGCTCTGAAACATGTCGTCGACCGGAATGATGATGACGTTCTCCGGCGAGATGCCCAAAGAGAACGTCGCAATATTACCGTCTTCGTCCGTTACGGTCTGCGGCTTGGGTGACTCATAGTCGAGCAGGCTTGGCGCGTCGGTCGATAACGCGTTGGCCAGCGCTTCTGCGTCACCCGTAACGATCGCGATTTTTAGGTTGTCGGCGCGCAGATGCCGCCTGATTGCCGCGTTGACCTCGTCCAACGTGATTTCATCCAGGAGCTGTCGGAACCGTACTAAATGGCCGTCACCCTCGATGCCGTAGAAACGATCGTCTACGGCGTAGCCCAGCCGTTCGTCCGAGGTCTTCGCAAAGTGCAGCAGGTATTTTTTTAGGAACGAGCGCGTCAGCTCGAACTCCTCCGCAGTGAGGCCTTCGTCGACCAGGAGCGCGAGTTCGCGAATGGCGGCGCGTAGTGCGAAATGGGCTTGGTGGTTCGGCAACGTACGAATCCAGACTTCGAAGAATTGCTGCTGACGCGCGACGTTAACCGGCGGCATGCTGCGTTGGCCACCTTCCGGGTAGGCTTCGATATAAGAGTAATCACCGTAGTTCAGCCCACGCGCCTCCCGTATGACTTTGAACAGGTGGCTGGCCTGATTGCGATGCTCTCCGAACCATGAGTTCGCGATCCACAGCGCGTAGAAATCGCGCTCGCCGCGGTGCACGTCGATCGGAAACCCGAAGCTGATCGACGCGTCGGCATCGGGTTTGTCGACGAGAACAATCTGCTGTCCCGCCCAGTTGGGCGGGTTGATAGGCGGAGCGGGCTGAGCGTCGCCGGCCGGCAGGTTGGCCACGGATCCCGCGAGCGTCTCGACCAGCGCGTCGTCGAAGCCACCACTTAACGCGAAGGTCGCGTTATCGGCCGTGAAGTGCTGCTCGTAAAAACTACGGACGTCCGCCAGCGTGATGGAGCTCAAGCCATCGACAGTTCCCTCCGGAGGATGCGCGTACCGCGTGCCCGCAAAAATCAGTTGATTCAGCGCGGCCTTGCCCAGTTCCTCGTCCGACGAGTAACGCAGAGCATTCTCCAGATAGTTGACCGTGTCGGCTTTGATGCGTCGGAAATCGCTGTCATCGAATGCGGGTCGCAGATAGGCATCCGTAAACAGGCTCGAGAAGACATCGGTGTTATCCCTGTGGGTCCTGCCGGTTAACGTCGTCATCTCCCGGTCCACGCGGATCCGGTAACTGGAAGCGATAGGATAGAGTTTCTCGAGTATCTCCTCGTAGCGATTGTTTTCGGTTGACGCGTCGGCCAGCATCTCGCCCGTCAGGTAGGCCAGGCCTTCTTTACCGACCGGATCGTTCTGCGAGCCGACTCTGAACCATACGGAAAACGAGATCGTCGGTTCCGTCGGTACGGCCAGCAATACAGGGTTAGTCGCTTCCGCAGACTGAGTGGGCTCTGGTTCCATCTCGCCGGCGCAAGCGCCTAACGCCATCGTAACGCTCGCGATAACCATAACCGCTGCCGGACACCTCATTCTTCTTCCCTCAGCACGGCGACGACGCGCGTATCTTCGCCGAGATAGGACCGAGCGGCGGTGCGGATATCTTCGGGTGAGATGGTCTCGTATGCTGCGTACAGCGCTTCGATCCCCGTCAATCCCCCACTGATGGCGATATGGCGGGCGAGACCGCCAGCGACATCATCGGGCGTTTCCAAGTCCATCAGAAAGCCATAGCGAAGTCGTGACTTTAACGCGGCGAGTCGCTCGACGTCCGGCAACGTGTCCCGATACTCGGCGATCGTCTCTTCCATCGCCGCTCGGACGTAGTCCACCTTGTCGGCGTCCTTGACTCGCGTATAGAGAAGGATCAACCCAGGGTCGCGATTCAGTCCGGCATCGCTCGCCAGGAACTCCACAACCTGCTCGTCGATCACCAATCGTTTGTAGATATCGCTGGTACTGCCGAACGCGAGTTCTATCAGCAGGTCCGCGGCGACACGGTTGCGATTCGCTGGATCGAACGCATCTGACTTATATGCGAGGATCAATATAGGCAGCGTCCGGCCGTTGTAGCTCACATCAATTCGCCGCTCGTTCTCCTGTGAGGGCTCCGATGTGATTTCCGGAACGACGTAGCCGGGTTCCCAGTCGTCGTAGTAGGAATTGACCAGCTGCATGGTCGGTTCAACCTCTATTCCGCCCGCTATGAATAAAATCGTGTTATCCGGACGGTAGTAGCGAGAAAAAAACGATTGCGAGTAGTCGAACATCGTCGGCATCGCCGCAATGTCTTCCTCATATCCCATCGTCGTATGGCCGTAGGTATGCTCGGCAAACGCTTCGGCGATCGTGGCTTCATAGATTACGAAGATTGGGTTCGTTCGGTTCTTGCGGTACTCGCCGTAGACTGCGCCGGCCTCGGTCTTGAAATCGGGCTCTGTATAGGAGAGATTCTGAAAGCGATCGCTCTCGAGCTGCATCACCTGCTCAAGATCTTCTGCGGCGATGGAAATGTGGTAGGCCGTGAGATCGTCAGTGGTGTAAGCGTTCGCGTCGGCACCGATACCCGTCAGTATCTGGTTATAGACGTCGGAAGGATAAGACTCGGTGCCGCGGAACATCATATGTTCGAAGAAATGAGCAAAACCGGAGTGACCGGGTTCGTACTCGTCTCGGGAGCCGGTACGAACAATAGACCAGTACGCCACGAGGCCGGTCTCCGTCATCGGCATGACGATGACCGTGAGGCCATTGTCCAGCGTTTCGACATGCGTGTCGTAGGGGATAATTCCGCCGATCGCAGCTTCTTGAGCGAAGGCGGGATATGACAGAATCGCTGCGACGAGTGCGGGGAAAAATCGCTTGAACATCTTATTCTGCCTGCCTTGCGATGATTATGATCTCAGTCTAGCAGAAGGCGATATGCCCCTGCTGTCGTTTGCTGTTTCGAGTGGTAGAATTACTTCCCCGCACGAGTCTGGTTGTCCGACATGCGAGAGAGAATATTTTTTCAGTGCCGAAGCGCGACCCCCCCGCTTATCGCGCTACTCGTTTCCTTATCCGTCATTCAGACGAGTTTCTCCCAGGAGCCTGCTGCGACCGAGCCGGAGACTCTGACTGAGGTGACGATCGATCAGGAACCTCTGCCGATGGAGGAGCTGACCGTTGTCGCTCCACAGTCGCTGCAATCCATGCGCGACGGACTCATTCGAGCTGAAGATGATGTGCTGGCGATATTCAATGACTACAATGACGACAATGATTTCGATATTCATTGCCAAAAAGAGAGACCAACGGCGAGCTACATTGCGGTTCGGACGTGTCGAGCAAGATTCGTCGATAGACTCACTGCTCAGGCGTCGGCCGATTGGATGGGAGGCTTCCCGTATGTCGACCCGAGAGGGGAACTCAGTCAGTACGGCGCGCTTCTGCGACAAAAGTTTTCTGAGGTACTCGAGGAAAGTCCAGCTCTCTATGATGCTCTACTTAAATACTATAACTTGAGGACCACGTACGACGCTGAGACTGATCAGAGATTTTCCGACGATAGTTTCTTGTCTCGTTAATCAGCGCGAGTAAGTTAAAAGTCACTACCGCTAAAATCATCAGGCTTTGTCATGTCAGACATTGCACCTGTTCTTAGCTTCCTGTCATGCCGCACACCAGCAGCGTGGATCGACCGGGCGACCGAGAATATTCCCACGCTGCTTCTCGATCATGCATCGCTGGAGCTAAAGGCTGCGCAGCAGGCACTGACGCTCATGAACCGATATGCCGGGCAACGCGATCTGCTCGACAAGATGTCGCGCCTGGCGAGAGAAGAGCTTCGCCATTTCGAGCGCGTCATGTCGATGCTGGAGAACCGGAGCATCAGGTATCGGCCATTATCCGTATCTGCGTATTTCGCGGAATTACACCGACGTCTTCGCCGTACTGAGCCCGAGAGGTTGATCGATACGCTGATCGTCGGCGCGATTATCGAGGCCCGTTCGTGCGAGCGTTTCTACAGCCTGTTGCCGTATCTTATCGAACACGAACCGGACTTAGCCAAACTCTACGAGTCACTTCTCGATTCAGAGGCGCGGCACTTCCTCGACTATCTCGGCTTGGCGGATCAAGCTGCCGGTGGTTCAGCGGCCGCGCGTGCGAGCGACCTGTTGGCAACGGAAGCCGAGCTAATCAACTCGCAGGATACTCAACTACGATTTCACAGCGGGATTCCCGCCTAGCAGGGTTTTCAACAGCCTGCTAGTTACCGCGCTTCCGCCAACTCCTGGCGGGTAGTGACGATGAGTTCGTCCAGCCAGCGTTGAAAATGGTCCGGATCCACCCACGGATGTGGCTCGCCGGGCTGCCGGTTGGCCAGTAGTTCCGCCCGACCGAACAGGTCGGGTGCGCCGCTTGCGTGGATATCGAAGTGATTACTGATCTGGACCTCGATGCCCGGGATCTGCTTGATACGTTCCAGATCTTCGATAAACACTCGGCCTACCTCCGGATCGTCGCTGCGCAGAGCCGGTCCGCCGTGAAGATATGCTGAGTGTTCCGTACCGTTGTCGAAGACTGAGAATCGAATAGACGTTGTTCCCGGCGTGTGCCCGGGCGTGAGTTCGAAGTCGAGGGTCGTGTCGCCGAGTGTCAGTGAATCGCCTTCCTCAATGATGAAGTCGATGCGTGGTGCATACTCGCCGAAGTCGGCCACCATCATCTTGCGATCTTCTTCCGCCATACCGAACTGGGCGTCGAGAATTTCCTGTAGCGCCGGAGCGCCGCCATAGTGGTCTCGATGTCCCTGGAGGATGATGACGTACTCTATATCCATGGGGTCGAGGCCGACCTCGCGAATATTGCCCAGATGATACTCAAGGTATCCGGGATTATCATGCAGCGTGTCGAGAAGGATCAATCCTTCGCTGGTCTCGATCACATAGCTACCGACCTCGCCGATGCCGACGAAGTACAGATTGTCGAATATCTGAAACGGATCTCGTGCCATGATGCTCAGGTCGTTCCTGGGCGACACTCTGGGCGGTGGTGGCTGTGAAGAGGCGGCTTGGAGCCACAGCGTCAAGCCCAGGAATAGTGAAATCATGCAAATCGGGCGCCGGTACATCTGTTCGTCCTCTAGTCGTGAAGCGCTAATGATCGCGCGAACGTGGCGTAAACGCTACCAAAGACGGGTATTCCTGCGTTAAAAATCGTCAATGTCCGCCACAACTGGTTCAGCTTTGTTGGTTGCCGCGGTAGACTCCAACTATCGAAATAGCGCTAAATTCGAGGCCGAAATGAGAACCTACTTAAAGTCGCCGACAATAGCCGCAGCACTCCTCGTCCTGGTATTACCGGCGGTCGCTTCTGCCCATCACTCCCGTACCGAGTATGCCGAGGAGGTCATCGAACGCGTGGGCGAGCTCGTCGATGTTATCTGGCGAAACCCGCACGCGGGCCTGGTCGTCACGGTAACCAACGATCAAGGCGAGGACGAAGACTGGCGGATAGAAACCTTCGGCAGCCCGAACCTCTTCAGCCGCATGGGCGTCGAGCGCGAGTACTTCACAATCGGCGAGCAGGTAAAAATATCCGGGCAGGCGTCGACGCGCCGGGATCTCTATATGCTCGGCACCAATGTGCTGATGGAGAGCGGCTTAGAAGTGATCCTGAGCGCGACGGTCGGGCCCCTCTGGTCGGATCGCTATGTCGGCGGCTTGGAATACTCCGATCGAGACCTTTCGGTAACGGCCAGGGCGGCGTCCGAAAATAGAGGCATCTTCCGCAACTGGAGTATCGCCGGCAGAAGGATCGGCGTGACTCGGAACTTTCCGTATACCGAAGAAGCTCGGGCAGCAATGGATGTCTGGGATCCGATCACGGCTCCCGTAGCACAATGTCAGACACCGGGGATGCCCGGGCCGATGTATCAACCCTTGTCGCTGGATTTCGTCGATGAGGGTGCGACTATTACGATCAACGTCGAATATTTCGGCATTCAACGTACGGTTCATATGGACGACGCCGAGAATCCCGCGGCTCAGCCGCCGTCACCGCTCGGTTACTCGGTCGGGCGCTGGGAAGGCAACACGCTCGTCGTAGAGACGTCGCGAATCAATTATCCCTACTTCAATTCGGGCGGAGCGCCGCAGAGTGAGAACGTGCATGTCGTCGAACGATTCGCGGTAAGCGATGACCAGGGTGAGCTAGACGTCAGTATGACAATCAACGATCCGGTGACCTTTACCGAGCCCGCGACAGCCGGGCGGTTATATGTCGCACTCGGAGAGCCATACTTGCCGCTCGACTGCACGGTCTTCTGAGGTGCGCTCGCCGTGTTGCTGGGCTCTGGGGTGTTGTCACTTCAGGCTCTGATACCAATCGAGAATCTGTTCGCCAGTCCAGAACAGTACGCCCGGTTTCTCCCTGATGGTTTCGAATATCTTTCGAAAATACTTGATGCGATGAGGCACACCGACGATGTAGGGGTGGCAGGGCAGGGCCATCACACGTGGCTGAGTGAGTGACTCTTCGTAGAATGTCTCGAACTGATCGAGTGCGCGGTCCGCGTATTCCGACGCCTTATGATGCTGGATGAGCATCATGGCAACGTCGTTGGTTTCCTGGGTATAAGGAATATTTACAAGCGGGCCACTTCGGGTCTTTAGCTCGACCGGCTGATCGTCCAAAACCCAATCTGCGACGTATTCAAAGCCCTCTTCCTTCAGGAGATCCACGGTCTCGAATGTCTCAGTCAGTGCGGGACCGAGCCAGCCGCGCGGCGCTTTGCCGGTCATCTTCGCGATGATGTCGCGCGTCTGTTGGATGTCGAGTCGCTCGTCATCGACCTTCTGCATATTTTTTTGCCCGAACCCGTGCCCAATAAATTCCCAGCCGGACTCTAAAGCTGCCTCGGCAATACGCGGGTATACGCTACAGACACTGCCGTTGAGTGCGAGCGTCGTCCTGACGTCGAAGCTGTCCAATACTTCTTTCAGCCTCCAGAAACCGATGCGGTTGCCGTACTCATGCCAGGCCCAGTTCGGGACATCGGGCATTGGGGCGCCGCCGGCCGGTGGCGTGATGACCGTTCGCGGCATGGTTTGCATGCTGTCCCAGACTTCGACGTTAACGATCGTCCAGACGATCATGCGTGCTCCATCGGGAAGCTTCGGCGCCGGACGGTCGACAATGGCGGAATAGGTTAAGCGCTCATCTGGGCGTATCGGATCCATAATCAATGACCTCCACTCAGAGTTAGTTGCGAAAAGCCGGTGCGTCTACCGCATTCTTCTTTGTTGGCTCCGTCGAGCCTTGGTCTACGCACGAGGTAACTCAAATGTACAAGAGCAACACGGCGTATGCAAAAAAACTAACGAGGCGTTCGTGGCGTTTGCGCCAGCGCGGTACCGGCGAGTATCACGGCCCCGGAGAGGAGCAGTGGCGGTGTGATAGCTTCGCCCAGCACGGTCGCGGCGAGGACGAGCGTAATGGCCGGCTGGCCAAGCTGCCATGAACTCATCCGCGTGATGCCGCCGTGACCGAGCGACCAGAACCAGGCGAGGTAGGCCGTAAATGAGCCGATAAAAGCCAGGTAACCCAGCGAGAGCCAACTGCTGCCGGTGACGGCGTACCAGTCGGTGCGGGGAGCGAACGCGACAGCCACCGGTATGGTTGCTGCCGCCGCGATTGCCAGGCCCCAAAACGTTGTGGCCCAGGTGCCGATGACGGGTGAAAGTTTGCCGCCGGTGACATAGCCGAGCGCGCAGACGACGGCTCCGCCGAGAACGATCAGGTCGCCGATGGCACTCACACCGCCGGCGTTCAGCGTCTCGCTGCCTCTGTACAAGATTAAGAACACGGTGCCCGCGCCCGCAATCGAGATTCCGGCCCACCACGCAACGTGAGGCCACGTGCGATCGAGGGCCGCGGCGATGAGCCCCGTGAAGATCGGGATCATCGCTATGATCAGTGCCGCATGATTCGCCGTCGTGAGTCCAATACCGACACTCAGGAGGGTGGGCCATATGGCAAAACTCGTGATGCCGGACAGGATCAAGAGGCGTCGAGAGTGCCCTCTCGCTGGGAACGGCAGGCGAAGTAGGAGTGCGATCATCAGTGCGACGGGTCCGGCCAGGACTGAGCGCAACATGCCCACTGTTGCCGGGTCGATGGATACAACCGCCAGCTTATTGGCCACGGGAGTTCCCGCCCACAGCAGCAGAGCGCCTGCCGCCGCCACGTAGACGGCTACGAGTTTTCGGCCTCCGAGATCGCCGGACACTTCCAGCCTTCCTTGTCGCCAGTCCGAGTACCGCTGGCGCTCCTGACTTCAACACACACAAAAAACCCGTGTCAATTCGCAGAGATTCAACAGACGCGTCCGCGCGGCCCCTCTATACTACGGGTAATGGGGAGGCAGCTTCGATTGTTGAGCGATTTACGCCGAGTGCGGACGGCGATCGTCTGGATTACGATATGATCATTACCGATCCGGGAACGTTTACCGACCCCGTTACGCTTGGCAAGCATTGGGTCTGGGTTCCCGGAGTGGAAGTCGGAAGTTACGATTGCGTTGTGGGGGAGTAGTGGCGGTGAAATTTTCTGACCTATTTCGCGATCCTCGTAAGGCGCTACTTGGTAAGCTGACTGTCTACTACGGCGCGCTGGGCCTGGTCGTGTGGTTGCTGACGCGCTGGGTGCCCAGTATCGCGGCGTACTTATATTCCTGGGAAGACAGGGAGCCGGTCGACTACTTTGGCGATGAGGTGCTCGAGACGATCGGCCAGATCGCGTACCGGGCGCTGGAACGCGACGCCGCGTCTGGACTGTTCGTCTCCATTGTCGGCGCTTTAGTGCTCATGATCCCCGTGACCTGGGTCTATATAGGCACCCGCCGGCGCAGCGGCCTCGATCAGTCAATGATCGAGAGCCTGTTGATGTTGCCCGTAGCGGTCGCGGGCGTCGTTGTCATCGTCCAGGACAACCTTGCGTTGGCGTTCAGTCTGGCCGGCATCTTCGCCGGCATCCAGTTTCGTAGCCGGCTGAAATACTACGCCGATGCACACTTTATCTTCGTGGCTATCGGCGTGGGCCTGGCGGCTGGAATCGGCGCGCTCCACATTGCCGCTGTGATGTCGCTCTGTTTTAACTACATCGCTTATTTCATCTGGCGGCTGGGTTATGGCGCAGAGTCGGCAGAACGGCATCTGCGTTTCGCGACCGAAGAAGCTCGAGCAGAGGCCGATCGGCGCAAAGATCTCATTCACCGGCACGCCGAAAGCGAGAAATCCGGTGGCGCTGCGAGTCTTGAGCCTCCGCGCGAGGACTGAGTTGCCGCGCTAGGAGCTGGTCCCGCTCCATTCGCTGACGATAGCGTCGAACTCCGGGCGCTGTCTTTCATTCGGCCGCTCGACGGCCGTGCCCACATGGATAAATCCAACGATCCTGGTGTCAGCCTGGTGCCCCAGCGCCACTCGTATCTGCGGATGATACGCCGGCCAATCCGTGACCCACTGGGCGTCGTAACCCAGTGCGCGAGTCGCGATCAAGATGTTTTGACAGACGGCGGCGGAAGACAGCGTCTGTTCGATTTCTGGGACCTTGGCGAACTTCTGCGGGTCCGGGTGGGATGTTACGACGAGAAGCAGAGGTGAACGCTGCGGTCTCTGCCGCTCGACTTCGACTTGCACGTCCGCGGCCGACGGGTTCTCGCGTTTGAAAATCTCGACGCAGGTCTCTGCTAACGCGCGTTGCGCGTCTTTATGAAGTACCTGAATTCGCCAGGGTTCTGCGCGGCCGTGATCGGGGACTCGAATGCCCGCGCTTAAAATCCTGTGTAACGACTCCTCGTCCGGACCGGGATCGCCGAGATTTTTCGCCAGTACCGAGCGGCGGGTCAGGAGGAGATCTAGTGTCGGGTTCGTCATGACGGGTGACTGTAGCAAAGTCGGTGATTAGCGGACATTGGCATCCCTATCCCGCTGCACGAGGACGATCCAGATACCACCGAGCGTGGCGACCGACGCGATCAGCAGGCGCACGGAGACGCCTTCCGCCAGCAGCACGACGCCGCCGAATGCCGCGATGATCGGTACCGACAGTTGTACGGTCGCCGCGCGGCCGGCCGTCAGGCCCCGGAGCGCCGCGTACCAGACAACGTAGCCGAGCGCCGATGCCACAGCACCCGAAGCGATCGCCAGGCCGACGCCTGCCGGTGAGGTCTGAGCATTCGGTAACGCGAAAAGACTGACCGCGACGACCAGAGGGACAGAGAAGATAAAACTGTTCGCCGTAGACCCCAATGCGTCCGCCGCTAGCCGGCCGCGCAGCGAGTAAATACCCCAGGCGATGCCGGCGACGGTCATGAGCACGGCACCTTGCGGCTCCGGCGCAGTGAGCCCCGGCGAGACCAGATAGATGAGCCCCGATAGCGCGATTGTGAGCCCCAGCCAGGATGCCGGAGGGAATCGCTCACCGCCGTGCAGCGCGGCAGTAAACATGGTCAGTTGCACCGTGCCGAATAAAATCAAGGCGCCTGTTCCGGCGGCCAGAGAGAGGTAGGCGAATGAGAAAAACGCCATATAGAGAAACAACGTCGCGACGGCAATGACATCGGCTTTCTCGCGGCCTCGAGCGCGCCAGCGCGGCAGTGCGAGCAGCATCAGGATCACAGCGCCGGCGACGACGCGAATCGTCGCGAAACTCGCGGCATCGATGAGTCCCGTGCCCAATGCCATGCGACAAAGCAGGGAGTTAGCGGCAAATGCGATCATCGCCATCGCCGTAAGAAATCCAGTGCTGGATACGTGCGGCCCCAGTATCATGGAGAGAAGACTACGAATCTGCGCTGTCCACGTAAACCGGCGCCACCGATGCTTGTTGGACCACTGATGTCAGAACTGCCGTACGCCAACCTCTCTCCCGATCTGGTACTGGACGCGCTGGACGGCGTCGGCTTTCACTGTGACGGTAGAATTCTTGCCCTGAACAGTTACGAAAACCGCGTCTATCAGTTGGGGATGGACGATGGCGGCTTCCTGGTAGCGAAATTCTATCGGCCGGGTCGATGGACGGATGAAGCGATCCTCGAAGAGCACGATTTTTCCGCAGAGCTTGTGAGTCGTGAGATCCCGGTCGTTGCCCCGCTCATCGTCGACGGGGCGACGTTGCACGAGCATGCCAGCTACCGATTCGCCGTGTTCCCGCGACAGGGAGGCCGTTGGCCGGAGCTGGGTTCGGCCGATGAACGACTGTGGATGGGGCGATTCGTCGGGCGCATACACGCTATCGGGGCCGTTAAACCCTTTACGCACCGCCTCGCGTTATCGGTGCAACGAATGGGCGACGAGTCCGCCGAGTATCTGTTGGACAGTGATTGGATACCGGATCACCTGGTGGACAGCTATGAGACGATTGTCGATCAACTACTGGAGTCGGTCGGAGAATGTTTCGGGCGAGCCGGATCGTACCGGGAGCTTCGGATTCACGGCGACTGTCATCCCGGCAACGTCCTTTGGACCGACGACGGCCCGCACTTCGTGGATCTGGACGACTGCATCACCGGGCCGGCGGTACAGGATCTGTGGCTGTTTCTGTCCGGGGAGCGCGATGAACGCGCGAGCCAACTCCAGGATCTGCTGGAGGGTTACGGGCAATTCTGCGCATTCGATTACCGCGAGCTTCACCTGATCGAGGCATTACGAACTCTGCGCATTATCCACTACACGGCATGGATTGCGCGGCGCTGGGTGGATCCTGCGTTCCCCCGTGCTTTCCCGTGGTTTGCCGAGAACAAGTACTGGGAAGAACACGTTCTCGCATTGAAGGAGCAGGCCGCGGCGTTGACTGAGCCGCCGCTTGAGGTCGTGTAGACTGCGAGCGGAAGATTGGGTCGGGGAAACACAGATGGCTTATTCATTGCTTGGGAAGAACTTTACGCCGCCGGACGTCAGGGCCAAAGTCACCGGACGTGGCCGGTACGCCGAAGATTTTCGCGCAGACGGTATGGCATTTTGTCGTTTACTGACCAGCCCCGTGCCCCATGGCCGCGTCAACAGCATCGACGCAAGCGAGGCTTTGGCCATGGACGGCGTGTTCGGCATATTGACGGCCGACGATGTGCCCACGTTGCCGGCGCCCGAAGACCCTATTCTGTCCAACGAACCGATGTGGGTGGGGCAGCCCATACTGGCCGTCGCGGCTGTGGACGAGACCACGGCCCAGGACGCGCTCGAAAAGATTGCGCTCGACATCGAGCCGCTGCCATTTCTGATCGATCCTCTCGAGAGCCTTTATCCGGCCGGGCCGGACGCGAGATCCGGCGGTAATGTCGCCGGTCGCGGGCTCGAATTGCAGACGATCAAGTGGAGCGCGCGCGATTTTGCCGCCGCGGGCGATGATGAACTCCCGATGGGTGCGCCGGCGGCCGAGTGGTCCTATGGCGATCTCGAGGCGGGCTTCGCGGCCGCCGATCTCGTGCTGGAAGAAAATTTCATCACGGCGAGCCTGTCTCATCACTCCATGGAGCCGCGTACGGCGATGGCCTACTGGGAGAACGGGCGCTGTCATCTGCACGGTTCCTCTCAGAGCGGCAGTTTTCCGATACCGGCGCTAGCGGGCTGGATCGGTATCGCTCCAACCGAGCTGGTCTTTATCGCGGAATATTGCGGCGGCGGCTTCGGTTCGAAAGGTGGTCCGTATCCGCTCATGACCGTACCGGCGCATATGTCGAGGAAGATCGGCCGCCCGGCCATGATGCGCATCAGCCGCCACGAGGAATACTGCATCGGCTCTGCACGCCCCGGCTTCCAGGGGCGCATCCGGCTGGGTTTTGCGGCGAACGGCAGAGTCACGGCCGCGGATCTGTACATCGTTCAGGACAACGGCCCGAACACCGGTTTTCCGGATTGGACATCGGCAGCAGACAATGTGTCGCTCGTCTATACACCTGAGGCGATGAGATTCAGGGGCATCCCGGTCCTGACCAATACGCCGCAGCGAGGCCCGCAGCGAGGCCCCGGTCAGAATCAGATCGCGGCGGCGGTGGAACCGATTATCGACAAGGCGGCGCGGGCGCTCGGGCTCGACCAGGTCGCGATTCGCCGCATCAACGCGCCAGATAACGACGCCCATTACGGCGGGCGTCAAGGCCCGGTCACCAGCGCTTATCTGAAGAACGCGCTGGATAAGGGCGCTGACCAGTTCGACTGGCCCGCTAAACGAGCGCTCAGTGGTCAACGGTTCGGCTCCAAGGTCATCGGTGTGGGTGTCGGTCAGGCCTACCACACGGCTGGATCGAACGGCTTCGACGGCCTCGTCCGCATCACGCCCGATGGGATGCTGCATATACACACGGGCGTCGGCAATCTCGGGACGTTCTCGCACTCAGGCACGTCGCGCGTGGCGGCTGAGGTCTTGCAATGTGCTTGGGAGAACTGCGTCGTGGTACGGGGTGACAGCCGCAAGCACCTGCCGTGGAATCTCGGCCAGTTCGGTAGCAACACGTCGTTCACGATGACGCGCACGAACTACGTCGCTGCGATGGATGCGCTGACGAAACTCAAGGAAATCGCGGCGCTGGATCTTGGCGGCACGGCTGACGACTATGACATTGTCGATGAAACCGTTTTCTTAAAGTCGAATCCGAGCCAGAGTTTGACTTACGCCGCCGCCGCACAACGGGCGATTGAGCTCGGCGGGAAGTTCTCCGGCCATGAAATGTCCGCCGACCTGAACGACATGACCAAGGCGTCCGTGACGGCCCTTGCTGGTAGCGGTCTCATCGGTGCGGCGAAAGACAATCTAGAACGGGTCGGAAGCGTTCCGGCGCTCGCGGCCGGCTTCATGCAGATCGAACTCGATCTGGAAACTGGTCGATTCGAGATTCTCGAATATCTCGGCGTCGCTGACTGCGGTACCGTCATCCATCCGATGGGCCTCGCGACGCAGATCAAGGGAGCGGCTGTCATGGGTATCGGGATGGCGTCCAGCGAACGGCACATCATCGACCCCCAGAATGGCTTGCCGGCCAACATTGGTCTCTATCAAGCCAAGCCTCCGACGTATCTGGATGCGCCGGCCATGATGGATTGGGCCGCCGTCGACGAACCCGATCCCCAGAACCCGGTCGGCGCTAAGGGAATCGGCGAGCCGATCATGGGCTGCGCGACGGCGGCGTTACTGTGTGCGATCTCCGACGCGTTGGGGGGGCATATATTCAACCGCACGCCCGTCGTGCCCGACATGATCGTCAACGCCGTGGCCGGACGGGAGCAGTCGCACAGGCCGTTGCAGATCCACACCGCCTAGCGCCGCCCGCTGTAGAAGCGGCCGCCTGGTGGGAGCTGCTACCTGTGGGAGCGACCGCCTGGTCGCGATCTGCGTCGAGGCTGCCGCATATGGCGGTCGTAATAGTCCATGGCTCGCTGCGCCTCACCCACCACGCTCTTATCCGACCTTACTGCCAGCGGCTGCGTTCGCCATGAACTATCACACCCGCCGGTCATGGTCACCGCGGCGTTTCGCACGGCGGTAACCCAAGCGTCCTGGTGGTATCTATGCCAACGAGGCCGACGGCCCGCCGGACCAATGTCCGGTTCCCTCACCCGCTCCGCCGGCGTGCGGGGGCTCACAGCTCGCCTCTCGGCTCACGGTTCGAGTGCTCGCTCCCGTCTCGCAGGTTATCAGGTTGCCCGGCTTCGGCCTGGCAACCCGATAACCCTAATCCCGCGGCCGGGGAGCTGTCTCGGCGCACCGCCTGATTTGGCCTCGTCGGCATAGACACCACCAGGACGCTAGCGGCTGAGGACTCGCGACCAGGCGGTCGCTCCCACCAGCGGTGGATTCTGCAGGCGGTCGCGCCTACAGGACCGTGCAGACCTCGTCGAAATCGAAGCGGGGCAGCCGCTCAAAAATACTCTCGGGGTCGCCCTCGCCAAGACCGCAGATAAAGTTCGACTTGGTGTGCCCAGCGGGGAAAAACTCGGCATCGACGCCGTCGTTCTTAAAGCCCGACATCGGCCCACAGTCCAGGCCGACGGCCCTCGCGGCCAGCATCAAATAAGCGCCCTGCAGCGAGCCGTTTCTGAACGCCACGACGTTGGCTCGCGCCTCGTCATCGACGAAATGGTTTTTGTTCTCCGGCCGGAATGGCGTGAGCTTAGCGAAGTGATCGAAGAACCTCGTGTCGTGGGCAATGATGACCAACACCGGTGCCGTCATCGTCTTGATCACATTGTTCGGCATGAGGTGCGGCTTGATACGCTCCTTGGCGGCCGGCGTCTGCAGGAACACGAACCGTCCCGGACAGCAGTTGAACGCCGTCGGACCCATTTTCAGAATATCGTAGAGCCTGTGTAATTGTGCGGTGCTGACGGGCGTATCGTGCCAGCCGTTATAGCTTCGGGCGTCGTGAAATAGCTGGTTCAGCGGCGCTTGGTCTACGATTCCTTTCATCTCTCGTCCTTTTCCAATCTGTCGAAAGTTTAATAGTCGCTGCGGGGGGGAGAAAGCGCGCGGGAGTGTATCGTAACGGCGATGAGACGATCACCAGTGATTTCGGTTTAGGTCGCCGCGGCTGTTGTCTGAAGCGGGCTTTTCTCATAGGATCTACCAGTTGACCTGGCCGTTCTCGCTCCTCAGGGGGGATACCCAATGGCTGAAGATAAGACCGTTCAAATGGCACCTGCAACGCCATATCCAGAGCCGCAGTACGACGACGGCGGCGGTATGCTTGCCGAAGTTGGTCGAAGTCGCGCTTCGCGCCGGAAATTCATCAAGGGCGTTATCGCTTCAGGGGCCGCCGTATCTTCCGCCGGGTATGTGTTCGGTGGCTTAAGCGGGTGCACCCCCGAACAGGCTGCCTCCGGCGGCGTCGAACGACTCCTGAGTCTCAATGTGAACGGCGAGACTCGACGCGTGGACGTGTTACCCAACGAGACGCTGGCGATGACCTTGCGCTACAAGCTGGGCCTGACCGGCACGAAACTCGGCTGTGATCGGGGCGAGTGCGGCGCCTGCACCGTGCTGATCGGTGAAGTGCCGAACTATTCGTGCTCGACGCTGACTCACGCCGTTCGCGACAGGGCCATTACGACCATCGAGGGTGTCGAAGGGCCGAATGGCGAACTACACCCGATACAGCAGGCCATGATCGATGAACTCGGGCCACAGTGCGGTTTCTGCACGCCGGGCCAGGTGATGTCCGCCGTCGCATTACTGCGAGCGAACCCGAACCCAACTAGAGACGAAGCGCGCTTCGCGATGTCAGGTAACCTGTGTCGTTGCGGTGCCTACGATCATTATCTGAACTCCATCATGCGGGCGGTCCAGGACGCCTAAGCATGGCCTGGAATCTCATCGGCAAGGATTTCGTGCCGCCTGATATACGCGGTAAGGTCACCGGTCAGGCCAAGTACGCGGAAGACTACCGCGCCGAGGGCATGGTCTTTGCGCGCTTGCTGACGAGTTCTGTTCCCCACGCCACCATTACTGATATCGATGCCTCCGAGGCTCTCGCGATGGACGGCGTCCTGGGAATCATCACCGCCGATGATGACGGACTCGCCGATCTCCTGACGAATGAACCGAAGTATGTCGGCGACCCGATTCTGGCGGTCGCGGCCGTAGATGAGACGACGGCCCAGGACGCAATCGACCGCGTCAGGCTGGTCTTCGAGGCACAGCCTTTTACCGTTGATCCGCTCGAGAGCCTCTATCCGGGCGGTCCCGACGCTCGTGCGGACGGCACGAATGTTGGCGGTGGACGTACCGGTGTTCAACTCCGCCAGGTCAAATGGACAGCAAGAGACTTCGCCGCTGTTGAAGAAGGTCAGCTTCCCATGGGCGATGCCGCATATGAATGGGCGTTCGGTGACCTTGACGCCGGTTTCGCAGCCGCGGAACTGGTGATCGACGAGAGCTTCGTCACCCAGGGTAACTCTCATCACTCGATGGAGCCCCGCACGACCATGGCCTACTGGGAGAACGGCAAGTGCTACGTGCACTCCGGCGCGCAGAGCACAACAGCGAGCCTGCCCGGCATCGCCAGCCAACTCGCCGTGGGGCTCGATGAGTTCGTCTACATCAACGAATATTGCGGCGGTGGTTTCGGCTCGAAGGGCACGACCTCGCAGACAGTGGGTATAGCGGCGCATCTGTCGAAGAAGATTTCGCGCGCCGTCATGCTGCGTATCAGCCGCCACGAGGAGTACTACATCGGCTCCGCGCGCGGCACGCTGCAGGGCCGGGTTCGCATGGGCTTCAGCGCGGACGGCGCCGTTACCGCGGTCGACTTCACTGTCGTCCAAGACGGTGGCGCCAATGGTGGCTTCGGGGATTCCGGGGATGCTGCCGCGGCGATATCGATCATCTACCAGCCCGGGGCGATGCGCTTCCGCGGCATCCCCGTCATAACCAACACGACGCCGCGAGGACCGCAACGCGGCCCGGGACAGAATCAGATAGCAGCGGCGCTCGAGCCTCTCCTCGACAGGGCGGCCCGCGAGCTGGGCTTGGATCGTCTCGCGATACGCAAGCTCAATTCGCCGGACAACACGGCGACGGTCGGTGGCGACCAGGTGCTCGTCAGTAGCGCCTATCTGCCCGACGCGCTGGAGAAGGGCGCGATCGCATTCAACTGGGCGGAACAGGTTCAACGCAGCGGAGAACGCAACGGTTCGAAGCTCCGCGGCGTCGGCATCGGCCAGGCCTATCACGACGTCGGCCGAACTGGCTACGACGGACTGCTGGTGTTGACGCCTGATGGCAAGCTGCAGCTGCATAGCGGCGTCGGCAATCTCGGCACCTACTCTTACGCGAGCACGACTCGTGCCGCCGCGGAGATACTGAAGTGTGACTGGGAGAATTGTGTCGTACACCAGGGCAGTAACGCGAAGTTCCTGCCACGTGCTTCGACGCAGACGGGTAGCAATACCTCCTGGACGATGAGCCGGACCAACTACGTGGCCGCGGTTGACGCCGTCAACAAGCTCAAGGAGATCGCCGCTACGGATTTAGGCGGTGAGCCGGACGATTACGATATTGGTGAACATCGCGTGTTCGCAACGGACGATCCCGAGCGGTTTCTCACCTACGCCCAGGCCGCGCAGCGTGCCATCGAACTCGGTGGCCGGTTTTCGGGAGAGGAGCCGCCAGACGAGATTCACGAGATCACCAAGTTGGCTGTCGCCGGTGTCGCCGGCACGGGCCTCGTGGGCGTCGCCAAGGACACGCTGCGCATGGAGGGCGACATCCCGGCGCTCGCCTGTGGCTTCGCCGCAGTCGACGTCGATGTCGAGACCGGCAAGGTCGAACTACTCGACTACGTCGCGGTCGCCGACTGCGGCACCGTGTTCCATCCTCAAGGGCTGGCGCAGCAGTTGAAAGGCGGTGGCGTCTGGGGTATCGGCTTCGCCCTGTTCGAGCGGCAGATCTACGATCCGCAGAACGGTCTGCCCGGCAATACCGGTTTCGAGCAGTGTAAGCCGGCCACTTATCTCGACGTACCGTTGACCATGCGTTGGGACGCGGTGGATATCGCCGACCCGCAAAACCCCGTCGGCGCACGAGGTATCGGCGAGCCGCCGATGGGTGCGTGCGCGTCGGCGATCCTGTGCGCTATCTCGGATGCCTTGGGCGGGCATGTCTTCAATCGATCGCCCGTCGTACCCGATATGATCGTTAACCATGTAGCGGGTCGGGAGCAATCGTCCCGACCGCTGCAAATACACACAGCATAAGGAGCGAAGCCATGTCCAGAGACATGATGGCAAATTTCGAGCTCTATCAGCCGGATAGCGTCGATAACGCGGTCGACCTGTTGGGCCGGTTTGGTGAAGACGGCTGGGCGATGGCGGGCGGTCACGATACGCTCGACTGGTTCAAGGATCGCGCCAAGTACGCGGCAAACGTCGTCGATCTGTCCGGTATCGCGGAATTGAGCGGTATCCGGGAGACGGCGACTGGCATCGAGATCGGCGCGCTGACGACCCTGACGGAGATCGAGCAGAGTCCGCTGATCCAGGACCGCTACGGCGTATTGTCCGATGCGGCGCGTCGGGTCGCGAGCCCGCAGATTCGCAACACCGGAACCCTGGGCGGCAACGTCAATCAGGATACGCGCTGCTGGTATTACCGCTACGGGACCGATTGCTATCGTGCCGGCGGTACGACCTGCTACGCGGATACGCCTGAAGGACAGAATCGCGAACACTGCCTCTGGGGCGCGGATCGTTGCGTTGCGGTATCACCTTCGGACACGGCACCGGCACTCGTTGCTTTAGACGCCCGCATGGTGGTGCGTAATGCAGACGGTGAACGCGAAATTGCGGCAGAGGATTATTTTGTCGGTCCGGACATCGACATCGAGCGCATGACCGTATTGGGACCCGGCGATCTACTGACCGCGGTGCGTCTGCCGAGTGATTGGGCCGGCGCGACGTTCTACTTTGAGAAAGTCGCCGACCGCAATACCTGGGACTTCCCGCTAGTCAACATTGCCGCGGCGATGGTGGTGGACAACGGCACCATTACGCGGATTCGCATGGCCGCCGGCGCCGTTGAATGTGTGCCCAGGCGCCTGAGCGTGGTCGAGGAAGTTGTCACCGGCAGCCCGAAGGACGAAGATACTGCTGCGCTGGCGGGTCAGGCCGCCGTCCGCGGTGCGACCCCGTTGAACTACAATCATTTCAAGATACCGCTACTCGAAAATCTGGTGAAGCGAGCTATCCGCGACTCGTAAACCCGTGGAGATTTTTCGAGTCAGCCGTGATGTCTGGGGGCAGGAGATTGTCCAGGGCGTGTCATGGGACCTGTTGCCGGTGTTCTTTTTCGCCGGGGCGGCGTTTATCGTTCTTCATGCCGGATACCGCCGGTTTCTGACTCCGAAGCGCAAGTAAATCGTGACGGCAGCGAACTCATCCGCGGTCTCAGCAGGACGCGGCGTGGACCGACTCGTCAGACACTTGCTGATCGACCGTCTGCTGCATTGGGCGACGGCCGCGAGCGTCGTGATTCTTCTGGGGACGGCGTTTCTGCCGATCCTCGGGGTTGAGTTTGCGTGGGTTACGGTACATTGGGTGACGGGCATCGTTCTGGCAGCCGCTGTTTCGATTCATATCGTCCGCGCTTTCTTCCGGCAAAACCTCCGGTCCATGTGGATCGGCGTTCGGGATCTGCGGGATGGCATCCAACTCGCAAAGTGGGCGCTCAGGCGCAGCCACAGCCCGCCCGTTCTGGCGGGCAAGTACTCTCTCGCGCAGAAAACGATTCATCATGCCTTTGCCGTGGTCGTCTTGACGACCGTCGTAACCGGCGGACTGATGTTGGTCAAGATCGACACACCATGGTGGGAACGTAACCCCTACTGGCTTGGGGAAGATACCTGGGGCGTTGTCTATATCCTGCACGACGTCGCGGCATTGCTCTTGATCACCATGGTGATGGCTCACATCTATTTTGCGCTGAGGCCCGAGAAGCTGTTTTTTACTCGGTCGATGATTCTGGGTTGGATAACCCAGGACGAACACGCCGCCCATCACGATCCGGAGCGCTGGCAGGCGGACCCCGAGTGAATTAGTATCTCGATGCAAATCAACTCCAATAATTAATCTCTCGGCGGGCTAGATGAACGATAAACCGGTACAGACTCTGGATGAGCGAATCGACGCGATCGAATCGGGTTACGAATTCATGCTGGCATACGCCGCGCAGGGCAGGGACACCGACCGAGGCGCGGGTGGATCCGCTTCGGAGGTGCGGGATTTTCTCGAGGCGATGGATCGGGCGCTGGAAGGACTCGGCGAGGCGGTTAAAGCGACAGCAGGCGCACAGGATGCAGAGGCAACAGAACGCGCGAGCGAATTCCTCGACGCCGTAGATCAGGATGCGAAGCGTGCCCAGGGCGTCATTCGCCTGGTATTGGCGCAGCAGGCAATCAGCTCTCAGTTGATCGATAACGTTAATGCGTCCATACACTTAAGAGCCCTGCTGACGGATCTATTCGTGTTGGATGAGGCCTTAAAGAACTAGCAACAGCGACACGAGTCGCGCAATGAATAGCAGTAGGGAGTACGAATTATGAGACGTCTAAGCGTAACCGCCTTGATTCTGGCGAGCTTGGCAGTGCCGGTTTGGGCACAGCGGGACTTTTCCGCAGTTGAAATCGAGGCGATCCAGGTTTCAGGCAACGTTTACATGCTCGTCGGCGCCGGTGGCAATATCGGTATATCGATTGGTGACGACGGGGCGTTCGTCATCGACGATCAATTCGCACCGCTCAGCGACAAGATTATGGCCGCGATTGGCGAGATCACCGATGCGGACGTCAAGTTTCTAGTCAATACGCATTATCACGACGATCATACCGGTGGTAATGAGGCTTTCGGTGAGGCGGGAGCACTCATCGTCGCCCACGAAAATGTCCGCGCGAGAATGAGCACGGACCAGTTCAGGGCAATTTTCAATCAGCCGTTTCCCGCGAGAGCTGCCGGCGCTCTGCCGGTCGTGACGTTCTCGGATGAAATGATTTTCCACTGGAACGGCGACACGATACGCGCGATCCACGTCGCGCCCGCGCATACCGACGGCGATTCCATCCTGTACTTCGCGGACGCAAACGTTATTCACATGGGTGACACGTTCTTCAACGAGCTCTATCCGTTTATCGATGTCGGCAGCGGCGGCGATATCAACGGCATCATCGCGGCGGGTTATCGGGCGCTTTCGATCGCCAACGATGACACCGCTATCATTCCCGGCCACGGCCCGCTTTCTGACGCAGCCGGTCTTGCCGCTTGGCTCGATATGCTAAAAATTACGCGCGTTAGCATGCAATCATTAATCGACCGGGGAATGTCGGAGGACGAGGCGCTAGCTGCGCGGCCCACGACCGAGTTTGACGAGCAGTACGGCGGCGGCTTTATGAATCGCGAGAACTATAACCGCTTGCTCTATCAGAGCCTGAGCGGCAACTAGCCCGCAGCGGGTCGCAGGACGTCAGATTATGGGGCAGGCCAAAGGCCGCTATACACCGCCCGCGGCCGGCGAGATGTCGGCGGATCAGCAGCGCGTTGCGGACGCGATCACCGGCGGACTACGAGGCGAGATTCCGGGGCCATTGGCTATGTGGCTCTTGCGGCCCGAACTCGCTGACCGCGCTCAGCGTTTAGGCGAGTACGCGCGTTATCAGACTTGCCTGGCACCGGCGCTGTCGGAGATCGCGATATTGGCCGTGGCACGATTCTGGGGTTCCGAGTTCGAGTGGTATGCGCACAAACCGATCGCGTTGGCTGCGGGAGTGTCGCCTGAGGTAGTCGAGAGTATTCGTACGCGCCAGCCGCCGGAATGGGAAAGCTTGGAGCAAGAGACCGTCTATGAGTTCGCGAAGACGCTGCTGGAGGATCGGCGCGTGAACGACAGCCTGTTTGAACAGGCCGTCGGCGCATTGGGGCAGGATGGTGTCGTGGATCTCGTCGGGATTCTCGGTTATTACTCGTTGATATCAATGACGATCAACGTATTCGATGTGCCGCTGCCGGCAGGCGCGGCGCCCGAACTCTAGCTGTAGGAGCGACGGCTTCGTCGCGATTCTTCGGCGGCGCTTCGCGGCCAGGCGGCCGCTCCCACGAAGATCAGTTGACAGGTTGTAGGTGCGACGGCCTCGACGAAGCTCGCGATCAGAAGCGGAAAGTGTAGCTGAACTTGATACTGAGTTCGGCTAGCGTCGAATGAAACTCGTTGTCTCGATCCAGATCTTGCAGGTTGTGGTTCAGCACAATAAACGCTTCACGTCCGGCCTGGGGAATCCAGTTGAGGCGGCTATTGATGCCGACAACTTCCGAGTCATTGTCATACTGAATCAGGTTGACCCAGGACAGCGTGTTGGAGAAGATGAAATCCAGGCCAACGTTCGCCAGACGCAGGTCGAAGTTTCCTTCCGGCAGCTCGATGTCGTCGTGAATATAGCTCCAGAACATCCGCCAGTGTTCGGTCGGCCTCCAGGTCATCTGTGCGCTGACTGTTTCCTTTGTGCCGTCGTAGAAGTCGCCTGTCCGATAGGTGAGACTACCGGAGAGCCTTCGCGCGCTGAAGCTCGAAAACTGGATGCCGAAGTCATCGAACGAGTATTCGCCGATCGGGATTGTAATCGGCGTGCCGCCGGATACCGGGTCCGGGTCCCAGATCGTAAATGGTTCGTCGAGGACTTCGCGCGTATCTGTGTAGAGAAACCGAACTTGGTCGCCGGAATTGGTCGAGAAGCTGAAAACGCGAGCATTCAGAACTTCAGTCTCTAAGTCACCTGCAATCGACTCGACTCGTTGCAGCCCGAATTGGCTAAAGATATTGCGTAACGGACTGCCCAGGGGGTATCGCTGTACCCAACCGATCTCGGCAGAGTAGTCTCGAATACCGACACGATTTACGAAGCCCTGAGCTGGATAAAAATCCTCCTGAATTTCTTTGATCCCCACATTGAAACTTAAGCCGCGAGTGCTCGGAGTTGGAAGGATGAAGCGCAGGCCATAGGCGGCGTCGTCACCGTCGAGGCCCTCCGTGTCCGATTTCTGATACCAGGCCGAGCCCTGAATAGAACGGTTGTTGCGTATGCGGGTGTTGAGATAGTTGAAGTCTATCCCCAGCACACTGTTATCGAGATTCGTGCGCGGGTCACCGTCGGTCACGATAATTCCCAGAGAAGACTCAGGCAGTACGTTTACCGCCGCACGGCCGGTAAATAGATTCGCTGCTTCTACGGGACCGAATTCATCTTGCCTGATGGCCTGCGCGGCCAGCGTCAATAGGCCGGCGCGTCCACTGAGCTTGCCGCCGTAGTTAATATCGACCGGCTCACCCGAGCCACTCAAACCGATCCGGCGTGAGTGATACGGCCGCCCATTTTGTTCGAGCGTCCGCGAGAGCTGGCCAAAATTTCCTGTCGCTCCGGTACCGCCGAATTCGAAGATGTCCGCGTCGCGAAGAAAGAAGTCTCGTTTTTCAGGGAAAAACAGGCCGAAACGGGTGAGATTCACTTGCCGGTCGTCGACCTCCGTCGCCGAGAAGTCCGTGTTGACTGTCAGTGAACCACTGAGCGATGGGGTCAGACGATAAAAGACGTCCAGCGATGGATCGAACTCCGATTCGTTGCTGGATAGACGGTAGTCTTTCTGCCGACTGGTGCTGATACTCGGGACAACATCGAGCCCGACTCCCTGGTTCAGATCCTGGAAGCCGATTGCCTGGCCTGAGATGGCGGGATTCTGAGTGCGGTTTCGAGACACCCAGGCCATGCGTTCGTTCTTTGCTCGAACGCGCCGGCCGAAATTGATGCCCCAGGTATCGGTATTGGGGTCGAATGACAGCGTCTTGAACGGAATCGCCAGCTCCGCGATCCAACCCTGGTCATCCTGCGTGGCCGCCGCCTGCCAGATACCCTCCCAGTTCGACTGTACCTGCGTCGAACCGACGAAGATGCCTTCTGCACGCACACCATTCGGGTTAACGAGAAACTGATAGCCGTCGCGATGATTGTTGTACGGATCGATGATCAGAGTCAGGTGATCTTCGAAATCGATCGATTCGCCTTGTCGTAAGACATTGGCGGTAATTCGATCCGGCTCGCTGTCCCACATTCGAGCTGCTACATAGAGCGCATCTTCATCGTAGAGCACATAGATCGAGCTTCTTTCGGTCGCGTCGCTGAATTCGATGGGATCCATCTGGTGCAGATCCTCCATCATCGTGGCCTGCGACCAGATATCCTCCTCCAGGATGCCGTCGATAACCGGCGCTACGGCAGTCCTAACCATCTGAAAGGACTTCCTCTCCTGGTCGTCTGACTGGCCGACGGCTTGCTGCATCGCGGCCACGGCAACGAGCATGAGGGAAATTCGGTGGAGCGACGAACAGTGATCCATTCCGGCGAAAGTTTCCGTAGGCGATCTGAGCGATATCACGCTGATGTGCGCGGAGCGCGATTCTCTCCGTCAGCGCGTGTTGGGTCTCGGCGGGGCGCCATTCTGCGGAAACAGTGGGAGAATGTCACCTAATAATTTTGTAATGTAGCTCCCGACGCTACTGGACGATGCCTTTATGGAGAAAGGCGGCTCGCTCAGACGATTTGATGACGATCTGCTGACGTTTGGTGTTACGCAGTATCGTCAGTGGTACATCGACACCGGCATCACCGAGGCTCCAGACCGAGCGGAAGAAATGCGCGAGACTATGAAGCGGTTGCTCCTGGATCTGCAGCAGAATATCGCCGGGCCGTAGTCCAGCTTCATCCGCCGGGCAGTTGCGATAGACGCCGACGACGGTCAGTTCTCCGTCTTCATCGTGGACGAGTACGCCTAGCCACGGCCTGGGTGCTGAGAGCCGGCGGCCGTGGTCGCAGATTTCATCGATGACCGGCGTCAGCAGATCGATCGGTACGAACATGTTCACGGTGTGCGGGGCACCATCGACTTCAAACCCTTGGATAACGAGAGATCCGATTCCACAGAGTTGGCCTTCCAGATCGATTAAAGCGGCTCCCGACCAGTTTTGATGAGGCGGTGCGGTGAAGATCGCATCCTCCAGTAGATACTCCCAACGGCCAGCGAATTCCTGTCTTGCCACTACCTGGGCTTCAATATCTTGCGGATCGATTCCATTACTTCCGGCGACGGTGACGGCGTCGCCAACGCCGAGATCTCGGGATTGTCCAATATTCATCGCCGGACCCGGCAGCGGAGTCGTTGGTTTGATAAGCGCCAACCCGCTTTGGAAGTCATTACCGATTACGACTCCGGGCGCGGCAGATTCGTCGTGCGATCCGATCCAGATTTCATCCGCTTCACTGACAACATAGCCGATCGTGACGATCAGGCCATCGTCGCGAATGCGCACGCCGTGTCCGTTGCGCTCGGTTCCCAGTAGGCCCGCACTCATAGCGTCGTCGGGTACATGGGTCTTGACCGAGACCAGTGGCTCCAGCGCAGGCTCGATCAGCGTCTCTGTAGGGCGTGGTATTTCTGACATTTTCTGATTCGACTCGCAGATTAGAAACTGATGCTTGGTACCCAAAGTTCGAAGTCGTGGAACTCATGGATATCGTAGGCTCTGAGCAAGCGAAATCCTGCCGCCTGGAGTTCTTCTTCCCGAAGACCTTCCGGAAGTTTAGATTCGACCGGTGGTCCCGCCGCTAGTTCACCCGCTTTGTATTCGATAATCGCGATACGGCCGCCCGGGCGCAACGCCGTGCGCAGGCGTTCAAAGTATTCGATGCGATCTTCGATGTGGTGGTAGGTGTCTACCAGCAATATGAGGTCGAGGTAATCGGGCGGCAGGTGGGGCGTGGAGAAAGATGCCAGTACGGGCACGACGTTGTGCAGATCTTCCTCGATGAGTCTCTGCCGAAGCGCATCCAGTTGCCGTGGCTCCACATCGACCGCGTAGACGACACCCCTGCGCAGTTCTCTCGCGAGCGGCACGGTGAATACGCCCGGCCCGGACCCCAGATCGGCCACGATCGCGTCCTCTGGAAGCATCAGTGCTGTGATAACGCGACCGGGTTTCAGTTCCGCAACACGGTCATCCCGCATCAAGCTTTCGATCAGGCTCTGGACATCCGCTGGGCCGTGCGGGTCTCGGTTGGGAGATTCTTGCCCGAATGTGGGCTTGATGCTTACCAATAACAACAGCAGGCTCGGGAGCCCCAGCGCGACTCGGCGTGTCGTGAGGGCGATCACTCGTTCACGGAAGCCGCGTAGGCTTCAAGCCGTTCGAAGGTTGTGGTGGCGGCGCCGAGGACGGAGGCCGCGCGCACGGGGTCACCGTCAGGAAGGTCACCCCGTAGGTAGGTGACAATCGCGCCAAGGTTCTGCCTCAACGTCGCGATCTCGGCTGCGCTGAGCGAGCCGCCTTGAGTGCTGGCTTGAGTCAGCTCGGCACTGATATAGGACGCAACATATCGTGACGATTCGATCGCTAGATCGCTTTCATTCAAGGTAATGGCGGTTAGTACACGAAGTAAATAAAGGTCCTTGCTCGGTGCCAGTATCAGCGCTCTGTCAATCAATCTTAGCGCGTCAAATGCGAAGCGTTCTCGATCCGTCGCAACGTTCGTACGCCATTCTGCCCGGAGCCGCACGACCTCGGGATACCAGATATCGGTAATACGGCTTCTGCCGAGTACCGGATCGAGCTGCGCTAACGCGGAGTAGTTACGAGTAGCGCCATAACCCCATCCCTCGACTACCGCCGCCGCCGGAGCGGGCAGGTCGGCTGCGATCGCTCTGGCCTCGGGGGATGCAGAATCTGCGCTCAGTGATGCCAGCTGGTTCTTGATCAGCAGATATCTCGTCTGCGAATTGAGAGGATCGGCGACCAGCGACGCCTCGAGCGCCGCTCTGGAACGTGCCCCCTGGCCCGTTGCCCCGTAGATCAACCCGTAGATCAACAGTTTAGTCGAGTCACGCGGGATCGCGGCGGCGATGGCAGCAGCGCGTTCCTGCTGGCCCATATAAATGAGTCGCTGCGCGATATAACCGAAATTGAGATCGTCTGTCAGGCGTGTATAGATCCAGCTTCCACGTCGACTCAGAGGATCATAGGGCCGGAAAATCCGCTTGAGGTCGTTCAGATAAAGCCCATCGGCCCGACTTCGGCTTTGCGTCGCCATCAGGTTGTTATTGTCCGTACTGATCGGCGCATCGGCTGCGAACGCTTCGACACCTTCCTGATCCATCGTCAGAGCGGCCACGAGGTCTTCGACGCTGTTCATTCCCATCCGGCTGTAGTGCATGACGTCCGCGGTGAACGGCTGTCCCGACCGTGCCGTCTGTAGCTCCAGGTCCAGGGGTCCTTCGGACGCCAGAAACATGAGGACCTGAGCGGCCGGTTGGTAGAGGCGAACGTTGGGGAATTCCGCGAGCAGCGTTGCGGCGAGCGTCCGTAGCAACGGCTCGCCGACAAACTCCGAGTTCATCCATTGCACGAACACGCCGCCTTCGTTGAGATGGCCCTTAACATCTGCGACGAATTCGCGGGTGAATAGATGCGACGCACCTGCCGTCCATGGGTGAGACGGTTGGGACACGACCACGTCGTAAGTCTTATTAGTCAGCCGTAACGCGTTGCGGGCGTCGTTAATCACGAGATTGATGCGCGGATCCTCAAGCGGATCGTGATTACGTTTGCCGCGTAGCATGCGGTTCGCTTCGATAACCTCCGGTTCGAGTTCGATAGCGTCAATGGTTTGCACTGAGGGCGGCACACCTTCGAGTGCGACGCCGCCACCGAAACCGATCACTAGCATGCTTTCAGTGTCGGGTCGTGCCGCGACGGGCAACGCAGTTAACCACTTCTCCGGATCCTGGATCGGCGGGCCGCCTCTGGCGAGAATCGATGCCTCAGGAAGGCCATTGGTTCGAAGATAGTAATAGCTGCTTTCGCCCAGCAACATCACCGTCGACGAGCGGCCGACGCTGAAGAAGAGTTCGTCAGGCTCGGTGGCGTAGTTCAGTTGGAAACCCGTGCTGGACACGATCGCCTGAGGCCGGCTTGGGTGGTAGGCCACCAACATCATCAGCAGACCGGCAACGGCTACGCCCGTGTACAGACGCTTCGGCGGCGCGACGAACGCGACAGTCCATACCGCGAGGGTGAGGTTCACGGCGACCGCGAGCCGAATCGATCCTTCGAAGCCGAGACCCGGAATCACGAAGAAGCCAGCGAGGATTGCGCCCATGATCGCGCCGATGGTGTTCCATGTGTAGATCCGCGCCGTTCCCGTGCTCGCCTCGTGCTCGTTTCGGGCGAGAATGCGTACCGCGAGAGGAAAAGTCGCGCCGATGAAGATGGTCGCCGGTAGCATCACACTGACCGCGTAGACAGCAAGCACGCGGGTCGTCAGCTCGTCGGGAATGAGCGGTCCCATCCAGGCGTAAACGCCCATCGACAACACCGCGATCGCGACTTGCGTGCCGGCAAACGCCAATGCGGCCCGTTCCTTATTCGCGGCGAATTTACCGGACAGGCCACCGCCGAGCGCGATGCCGGTTAGGAAAGCCGCGAGCATCGTGGCGAAAGCGTAGATACTGCCGCCCATCACGTGAGTCAGCATCCGGGTCCACAAAACCTCGTAGAGGAAGGCGTTGGCTCCGGAGACGAGTATCAGTGGCAGTATCCAACCGGGTTGCGACCGGAAGACCGTGCTCAGGCGTTCGGCGACGGGTCGCCCACTGGCCACCAATGGCGCAATGCAGGTGCCGATGAAACCGATGACGGGACGAGTATCCGCGACAGCGGCCGACGCGTCGGTTGTGGCGAAAGACGGCGCTCGCGCGGCTAACAACGCGGCAATCGCGAAGACAGCGGCGTTGACTCCCACCCCTATCCAGACCGTGCCGCTCAGGCCCAAAGCGGGCAACAGCACGAAGCCGGCGATCACCGTGCCGAACACCGCGCCCGCGGTATTGATCGCGTAAAGCAGCGCGACGCGTGGTCCGAGCTGTCGGTCGCTTGTGACGGCATGCCGAGTCAGTAGCGGCAGCGTTGCTCCCATGAAGCCCGTCGGTAAAGCCAGGACGACAAACGCCACAACAAGATAAAATACGGGCTGGCCGATTGTTGCCGCATCGGGTGGTGTGGGCTGGTCACCCAGGGCGAAGGTATAGGCTGCTCGTGCGCTCGCTAGCAGTAGCGGTACGGCGAGCGCGGAGAGTGCGATACCTGCTTCCAGTACGCCGTAGACGAGGATGGGTCGCCGCACACGACCGATGTAGCGCCCCGCGATCGCGGCGCCGGCGGCCAGGCCACCCATGTACGCGGCCAGTACCGTGGCGACGGCTAGCTCGCTGGTGCCGAATACCAACGAGAATTGCCGCATCCAGGCGATCTGATAGAGAAGGGCCGCAAATCCCGACAGAAAAAAGCAGGCAACTACGCCTGGGAATACGAAACTTGCGGGTGCCGTCGTTTCAGCCTGAGCTGCCGGATTCTGTTGCCGCTGCCTGCGTGATCGTCTCGTCATGTAGGTCAATCCGTTTCTGTAGCCTATCCTGCAATACCGGCTCGGCACTGTACTGAGCCAGCGGCATTGTAATGACCTGGGCACCGTCTCGTCACCGTTGACCCGCTTGTCTCAGCAATACGCGGGGACCGCAAGGCGATCGGCCGCGAATGAAATCCCCAGACTGCCAGTATAACGTCGCCGCTAATGGCGAGCCGTCGTGAGGCATAATGAGGCCCTGTTATTCGTCGGCGATCTTTCCGTAACTTAATGAAAAATATAATCATTCTTGGAATTTCCTTTGTCGCGGTCGGTATCGCCGGCGTCTGGTATGGAAGTAGTGGCGGCATGAGCTCGAGCGCCGCGGGCGGGCGCGCCGGCAGCGTTACGGGATTCGGCATGGGCGGTCGCGGGGCGGCTGCGGCTATTCTTGTCGTCACTGAACCCGCGCGTATGGACAACCTCTACGATGTCGTCGAGACGCTTGGAACCGCGCAGGCTAACCAATCCCTCGTCCTGACCGCCAAAGTCACCGCTACGGTGCGCCGTGTCAATTTTCAGGACGGCGAGTACGTTCAGGCCGGCACGGTCCTGATCGAACTGACGAACGAGGAGGAGGAAGCGCTGCTCGCCGAGGCCCGCGCCAATCTCGAGGATGCCGAGAACCAACAGCGGCGATTGGAGAACCTTGCTGACCGAGGGTTGTCGGCCGAATCCGAACTCGATATCGCACGCTCCCGGACGGCTGCGTCGGCGGCGAGACTGGACACCGTGTTGGCAGGTCTTAGAGATCGGTTGATCCAGGCGCCGTTCACGGGACTTCTAGGTGTTTGCGATGTCAGTCCTGGAACGCTCGTGACACCGGCGACGGCGATTACGACTTTTGATGACATCTCTCTGATCAAGCTGGATTTTACGATACCGGAGACTTTTCTGCTGATCATGCAGCCCGGTGCGGTCATCTTCGCGAATACTGCGAGCTGGGGCGATAGACTATTCGAAGGCGAAGTCCGGACCGTTAATTCCCGCATCGATCCGGTAACGCGAGCGTTTGTCGTGCGTGCCCATATCCGCAACGATGACGGTGCTCTGCATCCCGGCATGCTGCTCACGGTCCGAGTGGTGACGCAGCAACGGCGCGGACTCATTATCCCCGAGAGCGCCGTGTTGCAGTCCGGCAGTCGCTCCTACGTCTATGTCGTCGGTGCCGAAAATATCGCGCGGCAACAGGACATCGAAATTGCCTTGCGGCAGTTCGGTGTCGCCGAAATCCGTACCGGGCTTGCGGCCGGAGATCGCGTCGTTACGGAGGGGCTCATCGAGCTTCGCGACGGCGTGCCCGTACGTTTCCCCTGAGGCTCAGCGTCTCAGGATCGCCCACCAGCGGGCGATGTTGAGCAAGCTCGTCAGGGATCCCGCCACATAGGTCAGTGCTGCGGCCGTCAGTAGTCTCCGCGCCTTGATCTTATCGCCGGGCTGAAGCAGACGCTGCCTATCGAGCAGCGGTAGTGCGCGGCCGAAACTCGCGTCGAATTCGGTCGGTAGCGTTAGAAAATGAATCGCCGCGCCAGAGCCCAGGCTGAGCATGCCGCCGGCGAACGTTAACAACCCGATGACGGGCGCTCGTGTGAGCGCGATTGTAAAGGGCGCGACCATGAGCATCCCCGCGCCCAGCTTCTCGAACGGTCCAACCCACCGAACGAGGCGAGTTCGCCAGTGCAACGGCTTAAATCCTTTGGCGTCCTGTAGCGCGTGGCCGACCTCGTGTGCGGAGACGGCAATCGCCGTCAGCGAGTGTCCGTCGAAGTTGGCAGGCGAGAGGCGCACGACTTTTTTCAGTGGGTCGTAGTGGTCACCGCTCTCGGTCGTCTCCGTTCCAACATGCTGTAAACCCAGGTTATCCAATAGCTCGCGGGCCACATCGCCGCCACTTTTCGCATACCGATCTGCCGGGTAGCTGTAGCGGGCCATCACGGATTTGACCCAGAGCCCGGGGCCCAGTATCAGTAAGAGGAAGACGAGTGAAATGACGACTATGTGCATCGTGTGAGAGCGTTTGGTCTGGCCGATAAGCTTCTGGAATCCTACCATTACGCGCCGCTATCGGCCTTGCGGCGGAAACCGCTATCCCTCACCATGGCAGTAGCGCAGCCTTGCAAGAGTCGACATCGCCAATGAACTCAGATCCGGTCACCCGCTCCGAAATAACAGTCGCCGTGTTCGTGGATTTCGAGAATCTCGCCCTCGGCGCTCGCGACAGCAAACATGGCCGCTTTCAGGTGGATCTCGTGCTCAAGCGGCTACTCGAGAGAGGCCGCATCGTCTTCAAGCGTGCTTACTGCGATTGGACTCGATACAAGAGCTATATGAAGGAGTTTCACGCAAACGGTTTCGAGATGGTGGATATACCTCAGTCGTCGGTCAGCGGTAAAAACAGCGCGGACATCCGCATGGTCGTTGACGCAATCGATCTCTGTTACTCCAAGACGCACATCGATTCGTTTGCACTACTGACAGGTGACAGTGATTTCTCGCCGTTGGCGTCGAAACTCAAGGAGAACGATAAACGCGTAGTCGGCTGCGGCGTGCGTAGTTCGACATCCGATCTGCTGGCGAATAACTGCGATGAATTTATTTTTTACGATGACCTCGCCAGGGAGTCGAAGCGAACCCCACCGAAGCGGAAGAAGGGTCAGACGGCGAAGCAGCAGGAGGCGTTCGAGCGCATCGCTGCGACCGTAAGCTCGTTAGAGGCGGAGTACGATCCTCTCTGGGGCTCTATCGTTAAACAGACGGTGAAGCGCGTTTACCCGGGATTTAATGAGAGCTACTACGGCTACCGAAGTTTCTCGGATCTTCTCGAGGATGCGGCAAAGCACGGTTCGATCGGGCTCGAATTCGACGAGCCGCGAGGTAACTATAAGCTTCGATCTAAAGCCCGGTAGCGGCACTACCGCCGCGTCCGGAGTTAAGGCGACGGGAGCCTCGGACGGTCATCTGCACGATAGACCATGAGTTCCGACTGCGGGGCGCGTAGTTCGACCCAAAGCTCCAGCGGTTCATTCGTGAATACGAATTCCGCGCTGGCTGGCAGGACTTGCCAGCTTCCGGCCGCGATCTCCCGATCGAGCTGGCCGGCCTCCCAGCCGGCGTGCCCTGCGTATACGCGCAGCGTCTGCTCCGTGCCGGCCGTGCCGGCCGTGCCGGCCGTGTCGAGAAGCTCGGCCAATAGCACCGGATCGGCGCTTACGTAGATATCGTCGACGATCGGTTCGAGTTCGTTGTCGCCGATGTCGGAGATTCTCATGAGCGTGACAAGATTGGCCGGCGCAAGCGGGCCGCCCATGTACACGTTACCCGTGTACTCATCCAGGAACGGCATGTCGGAAAAGGCGTCTGCAGCCTCGACCCATGTTGGGCGATTGACAGCGACGCCGAGCGCGCCATCCGGGCCGTAGTGGAGCAGTAATATGACCGTTTCGGAGAAACGAGGATCCCGCAGTTCGTCGGTCGCGACGAGCAGCGCTCCGGTTGCGGGCGACTGCGCGACTGCGGCGCTCGCATTCAGTAGGATCAGCAACAAGGCCGTAGTCGATTTCATCGTGCCATCATACTCGTTAGAGCCAGTCTGTGCCTTGAGTCTGAACGTCCGCTCACGGCTGCGCGTCGGTCGAGACCGTCACGACGTCGCCGACGTCAAACGACATCAGGTCTTCGCCCGCGACCAACGGGCCGTCGTACTGTGTGTGGGTTTGTCGCAGTAGCTCCTCGATCGAAATGATGGGAACGCCTGGTATCGGTGGCCGGACGATATGGCTGTATACGGCGAGCTTAGGTTGGACTCTGTCGAACACGATACCCGCTTGCTCCGGCGTCGTGTGGTGGTCCAGGATGTTCTGCATCGCGGGATTCACGTCGACCAGGCTCTCGTGAAATGCTGCCACTTCGTGAATGATGAGGTCGGTGCCTTCCGCTGCCGCAATCACGTTCTCATCAAATTGCGTGTCACCGGAAATGACGACACTCCGGCCGGCGTAGTCGATACGATACCCATACGCCGGCTTGATGATTTCGCCGTGGTCGACTTCGAATGCGGTGACTGTCACGCCGTTGGACTCGAAGACGACACCGTTGGCAGAAAATTCAGTTACCTCGAAACGGGCGGCCTCGGCAGGGCGCTGCTCATCCACAATGCGGATCGCGATATCCGCCGCGTAGGTCTCTTCCAGCCCCGCGGTAATGCGGCTCAGTCCCGCGGGACCCCAGATACGTAGCGGCTCACTGCGCCGTCCGAAGTTAGGTGGTAGCCATCCGGTCATCCAGAGATCGCCGAGACCGTTCAGGTGGTCCGAGTGGAAGTGGGTGACGAAGACCGCTGTGATCTCGCGCATCGGCAGCGCGATCTGGCCAAGTCGAATCGTCGCGCCGCGACCGACGTCGAACAACAGTTTTTCGGCTCCCGCCTCTACCAGTGTGGCGGGCCCAAACCGCCCGGGATCGGGTGCCGGCGCTCCCGTTCCAAGTAGTGTGACTTTAATGGAGTCGGACTGCGAAAAAGCCTGGCCCGGGCCGCCGAGCCCGATCAGGGCGACGACAGCAAGAGTTCTGCTCAGCGGTGGTAGAAACTTCATCCTCTCGACTCCTTGACGTTCTCAGTCCAGTACATGGCTCAGCAGGCCGTCGGCGAGCTTGGGCTCGAACCAGGTCGACTTCGGTGGCATGAGTTGCTCGGCGTCGGCGACATCCATGAGCTGCTCCATGCTCGTGGGATAGAGTGCGAACGCGATCGCACCTTCACCGTTATCCACGCGTTGCCGCAGCGCGTCCACGCCCCGAATGCCGCCGACAAATGCGATGCGCGCATCAAGACGCGGATCTCCGACACCGAGAATGGGCGCGAGCAAACGGTTCTGTAAGAGACTGACGTCCAGTCGGCCGACCGGGTCTTGTTTCGGGATAAGTTCCGCGTGTATCGAGAGTCGATACCACTGCCAGTCGAGATACATGCCGAAGTCACCCGGCTGATCCGGTTTGACGGCAGTCTCCTCGGCGTTGACATCGAATGTTTCGCGCAAGCGCTCCAGGAGAAGTTCAGTCGAGAGGCCATTCAGATCTTTGACGACGCGGTTGTAATCGAGAATATGCATCTCGTCGTGCGGGAACACGACAGTGAGAAAAAAGTCGGCGTTCGCCGGTTGCGGCGACGACTTCTCTGGAGAGCGCTCGGCAGCGACTCGCGATGCCGCTGCGGACCGGTGATGGCCGTCGGCGATATAGATTGCGTTCATGGCCTCGAAGGCAGCCGATAGCGCCGTCACGGCGTCCGAGTCATCGATGCGCCACAGTGTATGGACGACGTCGTGTTGCCCGGTGACGTCCAGAATCGGCGGCGTGTCCTTAGCGAGCTCCAGTAGGGTTTTGACTGTGTCATTGGCCCGGTAGACACTGAGTACCGGGCCCGTCTGTGCATTCAAGCTGGCAATATTCCGCACACGATCCGTCTCCTTATCGGGTCGCGTGCGCTCGTGTTTTCGTACTCGGTTGGCGTCATAGGCCGCGACCGAGGCCGTCAACGCGACGCCGGTCTGTTCGTGGTCACCCATGCGCATTCGGTAGGCGTAATAGGCTGGGGTTGGATCGCGAATCAGCAGCCCGAGCGCGGTCAAGCGCCGGAGATTCTCCGCGCCTGCGGCGTAAACGTCATCCGAGTAGGGGTCCGTGTCCACTGGTAGATCGATCTCGGGTCGCGAGATATGCAAAAAACTGTTCGGGCGTCCGTCTGCCAGCTCGCGCGCTTCTGCTGCGCTGACGACATCGTACGGGGGCGCAATGACAGCCGCGGCATAGTCGGCTTCGGGCCGCAGGGCGGCAAAAGGTCTGACGAGAGGAATCATATTCGGATTATAGAGCGTCCTGGCGTTCCGTCAGGCAACGGGCGTAGCCCAGAGATCGTAAGGCCCGGCCCGTTCGACGGCAGCCGTAACAATCTCGCCCACGGCAAATCCAGTGTCGCTGATAAGAACTTTGCCATCGATTTCCGGTGCATCGCCCTCGGAACGGCCGATTGCTTCGCCGTCAGCGACTTCATCGATAATGACCTTGATTCGCTTGCCGACCTTCTGCTGCAGCCGCCTGGCGCTGATGATTTGCTGGGCCGCCATCAGTCGGTGCCAACGTTCCTCTTTGACTTCCTCGGGTACGGCGCCGGGCAAGTCATTCGCGGCCGCGCCGGCCACAGGCTCATAGCGGAAACAGCCGACGCGATCGAGTTGTGCATCGTCAAGCCATTGGAGGAGGTAGCTAAACTCGGCTTCCGTTTCCCCGGGGAAGCCGACAATGAACGTTGAACGTATGGTCAACTCTGGAATCTGCTTTCGCCAGTCATGAATGCGTTCCAGCGTTTTGGCCGTTGCAGCCGGGCGTTTCATCGCCTTCAGAATGCGCTCGCTCGCGTGCTGAAATGGTACATCGAGATAGGGCAGTAGCTTGCCCGAGGCCATGAGCGGCAGCAGTTCATCGACGTGCGGGTAAGGATAGACATAGTGCAACCGGATCCATACGCCGAACTCGCCCAGCGCGCGGCAGAGTTCAGTCATACGAGCCGGTAGCGAGCGTCCCCGCCATGGCGACTCCTGATAGCGAATATCGACCCCATAAGCGCTGGTGTCCTGCGAGATCACAAGTAATTCTCGAACGCCGGCGGCGACCAGGGTTTCTGCCTCGTGCAACACGTCCGTGACGGAACGGCTGGCGAGATCGCCGCGCAGATGTGGAATGATGCAGAAGCTGCAGCGATGATTGCAGCCCTCCGAGATTTTCAGATAAGCATAGTGCTTCGGTGTGAGTTTCACGCCTTGCGGTGGAATGAGATCGAGAAACGGCGCATGCGGTGGTGGCAGCGCTTCGTGGACCGCGGCCAGGACGGCTTCGTATTGATGCGGTCCCGTGACGGCGAGTACTTGTGGATGGGCCTCGCGAATCAACTCGGACTCCACGCCTAAACAGCCGGTGACCACGACCCGGCCGTTCTCTGTCAATGCCTCGCCGATCGCCTCGAGCGACTCGTCGCGGGCGCTGTCGAGAAAGCCACAGGTATTGACTACAACGAGGTCGGCACCGTCGTAGTCCGAGGCCGTCTGATAGCCCTCGGCTTTGAGCTGACTAAGAATTCGCTCGGAGTCGACCAAGGCTTTCGGGCAGCCAAGGCTGACGAAGCCGATTCGTGGAGTCATAGACATGCAACGGTTAAGTTCGAGGTATTCGAGAATGAACTCGTCCGCATTAATGGCGCGACGTTTATTGAATTCTCAAGTATGCTAGCGATCTTCTGGGCCATTAATCCCCGCGACTCGTAAACGCTTTCCTCGAGCGATTGCGCCACGCGGGCGCCCGAAATGCAACCAGCGATTATTTTGTTGGGGTGCTCGCGGTAACGAGCTCGCACCTTTCGTGGAGAACAGTATGTCGAAGACGAGGACGAAGGAACAGCTTCTTGAGCTCGTGGGTCAGGAACTTGGGACTTCCGAGTGGTTTGCCGTTGATCAGGAGCGCATCAATCACTTCGCTGACGTGACGGAAGATCATCAGTTCATCCATGTGGACCCGGAGCGTGCAGTCGCCGCTGGCCTGGACGGGACGATCGCTCATGGCATGTTGACCCTATCCATGATCGTCGGGTTCTGCAGGGACTTCGCGCCCGCGCTGGAAGGCTCGAAGATGGTGATTAACTATGGGTTCGACAAGGTGCGATTCGCCTCGCCCGTGAAGGTGAACGACCGAATTCGTGCCGTTGCGGTACTCGCAGAGGCGCGGGAGCGCGCCGGCCAGCTACTCGTGAAGGCCAAGGTGACGATTGAAATCGAAGGCGAGACCAAACCTGCTCTAATAGCAGAGTGGCTTACGTTGCATCTTTTTCCCTAAGCGCCGGCACGGCTTAGTCTGCCGAAACTAGAACTCTCTCAAAGCTTGAACTGGTCGGACGAGTGTCTACAGATGCGCGCGTAGACTGACGGATATGTCCGTTATCCTTATAAATAGATGAGTAGCCTGGAAAAAATTATCCGCTCCAGGCGCGCTGGCCCGTCTGTCGCTTTTCGTGAGAGAGCCTATGGTTCGGTCGAACGGCAGGGGCTCATCCGTGACATTTTGGGCCTGGCTAATGCATTGGTTGACGGGTCGCGGTATCTGATCATGGGTGTGCGGGATGGTGGACCGGATGACCGTAGTTTCGTCGGCATCTCGAACGAAGAACTGGACCAGGCGTACGAGTCCTATCAAACACAGTTCTCGCGCTATATCGAGCCGGCCCTCAAGATCGATTTGGAGACGATGGAACTGGATGGCGTACCGGTCGCTATCCTGGCTCTAAACGATTGCGCCGAGCAGCCGTATCTTCTAAAAGAGAATCTCTCGAATGCGATGCGCGAGGGTAGCGGCTGGATCCGCCGGACCACAGAACCCAGACGTCTGCGGCGGAAAGATCTTCAGCAGCTATTCGATAAGACCGCCTTGAGTCCGGCTCATCATCCGACAATCCAAGTGGGCTTCACCGGGCAGGGACCCGAGGAAGAAGTTACGTTAACCGTTCTAGATTTGAGCGAGCTTCCGTCTGCCATCGCTGGCGCGAAATTTCGCATGCTCATGGAAGCCAAACAGGCATCCCAGGATGTCGAGGGAAGAGCCACAACAAGACTGGAACGCCTCGTACATGCACGTGAGTTCGGGGGTACGAAGCCCTACCATCAGACTACCGAGACCTCATTGATGCGACGAATGGGTGCAACCGAGGACGAGTATCACTGGGCAGACGACTACTATGTCTATGAGACTCGCACGCACAAACTCAATCTCAGTCTCGAGAATATCGGTGCAGTGGGGTTACGCGACGGGCTCTTGACGCTCGATTTCCCGCGTCTGGACGGTCTGGGAATATCCGAATACATTCGCATTGCGCCAGACAGCGAAGACGAAGAGTCCCCGAAAGGTTATCCAAAGATCGAGACCGGCGAGCGCAGGATACGCGTGCAGGCGAAAGTCCGATCGGTGCCTCGCCACTCGACCGTTCCAGCCTTCCAGCAACCGCTGCGGGTCTGGGTCCGGGAACAGGTGAAAGGCCGGACACTGCCCGTCGACTACCGCTTGCAGTCCGCCAGCCTCAGGGAGCCTGTCGCCGGCACGCTGCGTATCCATGTCAGTTCGGCGAAAACTGGCACCTGATTCAAATCCCTCCGAAAGCTTGCGATTTCGCCCGGCGTGACAGCCCTCACAGCGTTTCTGGCGAAATTTTGCTCAAATCGGCAGGTCTCTCCATGGGTCACGGATCATTTAGAGAAATGACTGCCGACAGTTCGCAAGCAGCGACTTCCCGGGTCAGCCCGAGTATTCGCTTTATAGATCAATTCCTTAGCCAGCAGGCTCCGGGGGAATTGATGGCTCTGTTGCTGGGCCAACTTGACCCATTTAACAGAATAAGCACGACATTCGGCATCGACAAGTCGCGCGAATTCTGCGCGGAGTACGCCGAAACGCTGCGCGGGATGCTCCCACAGGGAACGCCGATCATCCGGCTGTCAGATCGCCGTTTCGCCATTCTCGTCTCCCTCGACTGCATGACCGACGTTGCGGAGACGGCCATGAGGATTACTGAAGGACACCAACCGCAGATGCAAGTCGGTGAGGACAGCTTCCTCGTCGACGTGACGTTCGGTGTTGCCGTGCATCCGGAACACGCCGACGACGCTGGCAGTCTGTTTCGTCGCGCCGATCTCGCTTTGAAAAGTGCGCAGGATGGAGAGCTGGACTACGACATCTATCGCGCCGATGCCACCAAACAGCAGGCGACGCTCTGGAAGCTGGAAAGCGACCTCAAACAAGCGATCGCGAACGGTGAGTTACAGGTCTACTACCAGCCCAAGATCGATCTCAGGGAGCGCAGAGTCTGCGGTGTAGAAGCACTCGTACGCTGGCAAAGTGATAATGGCAGGATCCTGATGCCGGACGATTTCATTCCACTGGCAGAGCGATCTGGAACGATTGTGCCGTTGACATGGATGGTCTTCGATAAGGTACTCGATTCAGTACGAGCGTGGGATCGCTTCGATCAGCCGTTTGACGTTGCGATCAACGTTGCGCCTCAGACGGCGAATCACTCCGAGTTCTGTTCTCGTCTGGAGGCGCTGAACAATGAACTGAAGAAGTACAACGTATCGATGATAATTGAACTGACCGAGGACAGCTTGTTGCAGAGTGACGATGACTCGCTGTCGAATCTGCAGAAAATTCGTGAACTAGGCGTCGGTCTTGCTATCGATGATTTCGGTAAAGGTTACTCATCGTTGACCTACTTAAAGCAGGTGCCGGCGACTGAGATTAAAATCGATAAGACGTTTATCGAGATCATCAGCGTAGATCAAACCGATCAACACATCGTTAAGGCAGTCATCGATATCGCCCATGCGCTGGGCATGCAGGTCGTTGCAGAAGGGGTAGACAGCGACGAGAGTCTCGCCATGGTTCTGGATCTCGGTTGCGAAATGGCTCAGGGGTATCTAATCGCGCGGCCGATGCGCGGCGACCATCTTAAGGAGTGGGTCGATGACTACTCGCCGTCACTCTCGCTGGATGAAGGCATGGATCCCGCGGCACAGCTACTTACTCTAGAGGCTTAGCCCCAGACCGCCCCGAATAGCATTAGAATAACAGCCTACGATCACGCCCAGCAGGGGTCGCGCCGGTTTTCGTATGGGGCTGTTGCTCAACTTTGTCTATCTCATTGTCGTCATCGTGACGTCACCGTGGTTAATCTACCGCCTTGTCGTGCGCGGGGATCATCACGGATTGATGACTCGATTTGGTCTGGGGCTCGGTCCCGGCCGCGAAAACTCCATCTGGCTACACGGCGCGTCTGCGGGAGAAATTGCGCTGCTGGCGCCACTCGTGGAGCTTTTCGAGCGGGACATGCCGGCGACGCCAATCGTGATCTCGGCCTATTCTTCTACGGGTCTGGTGGCGGCGCGGCGTGCGTATCCGAAGCACCGGGTGATTTTGTTTCCATTTGATCTGACTTTTGTCGTTTCCCGATTCCTGACGTTATTCGATCCGCGCCTTATCGTAATAGTGGAGTCGGACTTCTGGCCGAATTTTCTGTCTGCCGCCCAGCGACAGGAGATTCCAGTAGCCGTCATCAACGGTAAAATGTCGTCGAAGTCTTTCCGACGCAACGCGAGGATGGGGCTCGTGCCGATGTTGTTGCGGCGAATATCCCTGTTGGCCATACAGACCGAAGAGCATGCGGAACGTTTCCGCCAGCTCGGCGTACCCGAGGACCGGCTCCGGGTTACCGGTAACATGAAATACGATCTGGCTCGGCCCCTGGTTCCGCCTGAGCAGGCCGCCGAAATCCGAGTCGCGTTGGGCTATAGCAGCGATGATGTGGTGATTATCGGCGGTAGCGTTCACGAACGAGAGGACGCCGTACTCCTGGAGGCCTTTCTCAGCCTGGCTGCCGAGGGCCTTCAGGGCTCGCTGATTATTGTGCCGCGCTACCCGCGCGACGCCGCTCGCGTTGTACAGGCCGTTCGGGCGGCGGGTCAGGCAGCTGTTCTAAAGACTACCGTCGATCGGGGCGAGCGCACGGCCCCCGGGCCGGGCGGAGTGCTCATCGTCGATACGGTAGGAGATCTGCGCTCACTCTATGCGGTGGCGGATCTCGCGTTTGTCGGCGGGAGCCTGTTCTTTCGCGGCAGCAACAAGGGCGGTCACAACTTGATGGAGCCGGCCATACTTGGGTTGCCGATTTTGTTCGGACCCTATCATTTCAGTTTTCGAGAAACCGTCCGCGAACTGCTCGGGGCCGATGCAGCAATAGAAGTTCACGACGGGGCGCAGTTAGAGGTAGCCTTGACTTCACTTGTCGTGAATCGTGAGAGGCGGCTGGAGCTCGGCGCGCGCGCGCGGGAGGTGGTTCTCAGAGGTCAGGGCGCGACGCTTCGAAACTATGAGTTGTTGATTTCGCTGCTCTGCTCTGGCCGCGGGCGCTTGCCAGCCTCAGCCTTTGATCGCACAATGCCGCCAACACTCAGTGACCCGGACTCGACATGAGCAAGAAACACGTACAGGTCGGCGACATCGACTGTGGTTCAGATCAGCTGTTCTTGATCGCTGGACCCTGCGTAATCGAAGAAGAGTCGCTGATGATGGCGACGGCCGAGCGGCTAAAGGCCATCGCCGAGGAACTCAATACGCCTTTGATCTTCAAGTCGTCATTTTCGAAGGACAATCGAAGCTCGCTAGAGTACTACCAGGGCCCGGGTATTGACGATGGACTCCGGCTTCTGGAAAAGATCAAACAAGAATTCGAGCTGCCGGTCCTGACCGATATTCACTATCCGAACCAGGCCGCGCCGGCGGCCGAAGTCGTGGACGTCGTGCAGATTCCCGCGTACCTTTGTATGCAGAGTGAACTCGTCGTTGCTGCAGCCAAGACTGGCACTGTCGTGAATCTCAAGCATGGCCAATTTATTGCGCCGGACAATATGGTCAAGCCGGCGAATAAGATCGAAGCGTCAGGGAATGACAGAATTCTGATCACGGAACGCGGTTATACCTTCGGCTACAATGACCTGGTCGTCGATCCGCGAAGCTTTCTCATGTTGAATCAGATCGGCTATCCGGTCATCTTCGATATCACACATACGATTCGAAAATACGGTATCCCGAGCAAGGACCCGAAAGGCGGAAATCGAGAGTATCTTTCGGTGCTCTCGAGGGCGGGGGTCGCTTCTGGTGTTGATGGGATATTCATCGAGGCCCACCCGAATCCGCCTGATGCGCTCTGTGATGCGGCAAGCCAATATTACTTGGATAAACTGGCTGAGTTTGTGCGGCCCTTATTGGACATTCACGCGCTCGTTAGAGAGCAAGCTTCAAGCGTAGGATAAGAAATGGATCTATATCTAGACTCTGTAGACTTTAAAGAAATCGAACGAGCTCTCGAGTTTGGGTTCGTCAAGGGCCTGACGACGACGCCGACATTCATGCATCGTCACGGCATCACTGATATCGACGGCGCGATCGTTAAGTTATCGGGGATGGTGCCGGAGTTGCAGGTGGAGGCGTTGGGCGACACGGTTGATTCTATTCTCGCCGAGGCGGATCGTATTCTCCAGTTGCCGCTGAAAAAAGAACCGGTCTTTAAGGTGCCCATTTCGAATTCGGGCGTAACCGCCTGTCAGCGGTTGACGGCTAAGGGTCACCGCGTCAACGTTCACCTGATCTACACGCTGAACCAGGCGTATATGGCGATGGCAGCCGGCGCGGCATTTGTTTGTCCGCTCGCCGGCCGCCTTCAGGATCAGGGCCATGACGCAGTAAGGTTATTCGAGGAATGTGCGGAAATCATCGATAAGCACAACTACTCGAGCAAGATAATGTTTTCGTCTGTCCGTCATCCCGAACATGTCCGCCAGGCCTTACTCGCCGGCGCTCATGTCTGCACCGTTCCCTTTGGCGTCATGAACCACCTGTGCGACAATTCTCTGACCGCGGTTGGGACAGAGCAGTTCCAGGAGCATACGCGACTCATGACGATGAAGGTCGGTGAGCTGGTTCGCTCGCAGAACCCGGTCTGCGAGTCGACCGAGACTCTGACGACGGCCATGGTCAAGATGACCGAGTCACGACTGGGTACTGTCACGCTGATCGACGGGGACGGTAAGCTTATCGGGATCTTTACCGACGGAGACCTGCGCCGTAGCCTGCAAGAGAACGGACGCGAGATTCTGGACGCGACGTTGACGCAGATCGGTTTCTCGCAGAGTCCCGTAACCATCGGTCAGGATGCCTTCCTGGACGAAGCGGTAAAATTATTTAAGGAATTTGAGGTTGACAGCATCATCGTTATTGATGGTGACAAGCCGTCTGGCGTTTTGGATATCCAGGACCTCGTAAAACTTGGACTACTCGGTCAAGAACATCTCTAGTCACGAAGCTGGTTCGGGCAGCGCCGAAACGGCGGCTCGATTCTCAGAGCTGGGTGGAATATTTCTGACTAACGCTAGCGCGCTTTCCAAGCGCCTCGAGGCGGTCCGTGCCCTCGTATTTGATTGGGATGGTGTCTTCAACAAAGGCGCGAAGGGGCAAGGTACGAGTAGCGGCTTCAGCGAAGCAGATTCCATGGGAACGAATATGTTGCGCTATGGCCTATGGCGTCGCGATGGAGATCTGCCGATCACTGCGATTATCACCGGCGAGAACAACCCGACCGCCGAAACTTTCGCCACGCGAGAACACTTTCACGCGCTCTATCCAGGGGTGGCGAACAAGGCAGAGGTAATCGGTCAGCTTTGCGCGACGTACAGGATAGAGCAAGCCCAAATCGCATGTGTCTTCGACGATATCAATGATCTTGGTATGGCTGCCGAATGCGGGGCGCGATTTCTGGTGCGGCGCAACTCAAGCCCGTTGCTGCAGGACTTCGTATCGCGCAATAAGTACTGCGATTACATTACTGCGGCCGAAGCCGGCGGCTATGCCGTTCGCGAAATCGCTGAACTCATACTCGGGCTGATGGGGGTATTCGACGCCGTCGTCAGCTCGCGAACAGGGCACGATGCCGATTACAAAGAATATCTCTCGACGCGCCAGGCGGTCGTCACGCAGCAGGAGAGGAGCCCGGCGACCTAAGCCGCGAGTCGAAGTCATGACGATCTGGTCAATCGCTGTCTACTTTCTTCTGCCATTTGTAATCTTCAATCTGCTGTGGCGCGGCATTCGCTACCCCGCTTACTGGTTCCGCTGGCCGGAGCGCTTCGGTTACCTGGAATCAATGCAGGGCCAGCGCGTTATCTGGGTGCATGCAGTTTCGGTCGGGGAAGTTCGCTCGGCGGCGGAGTTAGTCAATGAGCTCGCCGACCGCTTCCCCCGTCATCGCGTACTCGTGACTACGATGACGCCAACCGGCTCGCAGCAGGTTCATGAGTTGTTCGGCGATCGCGTAGTTCATGCGTACGTGCCCTATGATTTCCCGGGCTCGGTCCGGCGGTTTATGACGCGAGTCAATCCTGAATTTGCGGTCGTTGCAGAGACGGAATTCTGGCCCAATCTTTTCAAAGCTTGCCAAGACAGAGATGTTCCGTTGTTTCTTGTAAACGTAAGACTCTCTCAGGCGTCCTTGCGCGGCTATCTACGAATACCGCGTACGGCGCGAGCTATGTTGGAGAGAGCGACACTGATCTGCGCTCAGACAAACAGCGACGCGCAGCGGCTGAAAAATCTTGGCGTCGCACGACCCCGCATCGAGGTAACCGGTAACCTGAAGTTCGATGCGCCACTGCCCAGTTCCCTGCTGGCGGAAGCCGAAACGCTTCGGCGGCAATGGGGGGCTGGCCGCCCGGTCATCATTGCGGCGAGCACCCACGCTGGAGAGGAGAAGAAGATTCTCACGGCTTATCAGGTGCTGCGGCAGCTCTACCCGGATCTCCTGCTCGTCCTGGTACCGCGGCATCCGGAGCGATTCAAAACGGTTGCACGGCTGTGCCGGCGAAACGGTGCGCGCGTAGCGCTCCGCAGTCGGCATCGCGGTGTTCTATCCGGTGATATAGATATCTTGGTTGGGGACACAATGGGCGAGCTCCAACGGCTCTATGCGGCTGCGGACATCGCATTCGTTGGCGGGAGCCTGGTCAGAACGGGTGGTCACAACTTGCTCGAACCCTGCGCTGTCGGTGTACCGGTCATCTTCGGTCCGCATATGTTTCATTTTGAGGAGATCAGTACGATGGTCCTGGAGCGCGGAGCGGGCAGCCAGGTGCACGACGAAGGCGGTCTCGCAGATTCGGTCGCGATATATCTGGAGCAACCGGTATTGCGCGAAGCCGCGGGCGAAGCGGCCCGCCTACTCGTAGCGGAAAATCGCGGCGCCGTAACGCGCACGCTGCAGTTAATGTCTGAGTCATCGCGACTGACGAAGCCCGAACGGCAGGTATCGAATTCGATATCTGCTCTCCATGACTAATTTGTGCCGTTGCCGTAAGTGTTCCAATAGCCGAAAACACGCTGAGGATTGCACGGCAGCCAGCAGGTATGAATGTCTCTAACTTGAGCGTACTGGTGCTCACAACCAGCCTCGTTGCCGCGCAACAAGCCCATGCGTTCGGTCCGGATGGTCATCGAATCGCTGGATTGATCGCAGAGGCTTATCTGTGCGCAGAGGCGAGCGTCGAGGTCGGCCGCTTAAGCCAGGGGGACGATCTTGCCGAGCTCGGACTATGGGCAGACCGGATTCGCACGCTTCCGCCATGGGAGGATTCAGGGCCATGGCACTATCTGAATATCGCCGATGACGAATCGTTCGAGGACTATCAATCTCCTCCGGAGGGAGATGTGCTGTGGGCGATTACACACTTTCGTTCACGCCTGGGTGATGAACGCCTCAGCGCGGCACGGCGAGCTGAAGCCCTTAAGTTTCTCGTGCATTTCGTAGTCGACTTGCATCAGCCACTTCATGTCGGGCGTCGCCTAGACCGAGGAGGCACTTCGACGGAGGTGTATCTCGGCGAGGAGCGCCTGAGTCTGCATCGGTTCTGGGATACGGACGCTATTCGTGAAGATGAGCTACCGGCTACGCGTTACGCGCGCACTGTCATGCCGGCGGCGGCGTTAGTCGCCAACGAGCATCGTTCCAGTTCGGCCCGTCAGTGGGCAGCGGAAAGCCTGTCGTTGAGAAGCGTCGTTTACGACTTCGATCTGGAAACACGGCAGCTCGATGACGATTATCTCGAGACCGCCAGTGCCGTTACTCAGCGGCGGTTGATTCAGGCGGGCTTGCGGTTAGCCGATCAGCTCAATGAAGAGTTCTGCGTCATTCGGTCCGCAGGGCTTCCAACGGCTCAAGCGCAGCCGCTCGGTGCGCCGGCAGGACGCCCGCGATCAAGCCGATGATTATCGCGATGCTCTCCGCAAGTACAACATAGACTGGAGCGACATGAGCCGGCATCGCAGGGACGGTTAGCTGAACCAATGCGACGATACTCAGGCCGAATACCAGACCAGTGAGGCCGCCAAGTCCCGCGAGGAGTACGGCTTCCCCCAGGAACAACTGTGAAATGCGCCGCCGCTCCGCGCCCACGGCCCTCAGTAGCCCGATCTCCGGTGTTCGCTCGTGTACGGCGATCGTCATTATCGTGAAAATTCCGACTCCGCCGACGAGCAGAGAGATGGCGCCGAGTGCGGCGACTCCGAATGTAAGGACGCCGATAATGGAGCCGAGTACATCCAACATCTGCTGCTGGCTGATGATAGTAAAGTCTTCGCCACCGTGGCGAGCGAGCAGGATACGTTCGATACCCGCAATGACTTCATCTACGGGCGCACCGTCGTCGTACAGAATATCTATCTCGTGCAGGCCCTCGCGGTTGAACAGCGTCAGCCCGCTGGCGGCGGGTATGTAGATGGTGTCGTCGAGGTCGATCCCCAGCATGTCACCCTTGGGTTCCATCACGCCGACGACGCGGTATCGGTCGCCACCGACGCGGATTCTGTCATTCAGCGGATTGGCCGAGTCGTACAGTTCCGAGTACACGCGAGCGCCCAGGACGACGACGGCACGAGGCCTCTCCAGGTCATCGTTCGGTAGGAAACTGCCGCGCGACACGTTGAACTTGAAGGCTTGGTCAAACTCCGGTCCCACCGCGAAGACGTTGACGGTGCGTTCGCGGCCGCGCGCTTCGACGGACGCGCTGCCCGAGACGGCCGGAACGGAATGCAGCACGTACGGGGCCCGTTTCAATGCTTCCGCGTCCTGTAGGCTCAGCGGGCGGACCGAGTTGAAGACACCGGCCGAGATGCCCATCGTGCTCGCCTTGCCAGGCTGTATCCCGATCGTGTTGGTGCCGAACTGAGTGAATTGTTCGACGACGTACTGATTAATTCCTTCCCCGATGGAAGTCAGCAACACGACTGCCGTAACACCGATCCCGATGCCCAACGCGGTCAAGGAGCTGCGCATGCGATGCGCCAGTACCGACTGAGAGGTAAATCGAATGATGTCTCTAGCTAGCATGACTCATCGTCCCGCGAGCGCGAGCACCGGGTCCAAGCGTGCTGCGCGTCGCGCCGGCAGAATACTGAACAGCAAGCCGCTGGTGACCGCGATACCGACGGCGGCCGCCATCGCCCAGGTCGGTGCGGTGAAGTCGAGGAAGGGAAATACGAGGCTCAGCAGCATCGACCCGACATTTCCCAGGATCAGGCCCAACAAAGCGCCGAGAAACGACAGGTAAACCGCTTCGGTGAGGAATAGCGCAACGATATGGCGCTGTTTCGCGCCGAGCGCTCTGAGCAAGCCGATTTCCTTCGTCCGTTGGCTGACGGCGACGAGCATGACATTCATGATCAACACACCTGCGACGATGAGGCTGATCGCGGCGATGCCGGCCAGGCCAATGGTGATCATGCTGAAGATCGACTCGAACGTGGAGAGCACCGCATCCTGAGTGACGACGGTAATATCTTCTTCGCCCTGATGACGGGCTTTGACGATCTCGATGATGTCCCGCCGCGCCGGCTCCATGGATTCCTGGCTTACTGCCTCGGCTAAGATGCGGAAAACACCCGGAGCGTTAAACAGCTGCTGCGCGCTCGCTATCGGCAGGATGACCAACTCGTCCGTGTTGAACGGGCCTGTAATACCGCCTTGCGACAACACGCCGATCACGCGGCAGCGCGTGTCGCCGATTCGTAACCACTGACCGAGCGGACTCGTATTGCCGAAGAATTCATCACGCACGACGCTACCCATTACACAGACCGGTGTGGCGACGTCCATATCGATGTCGGGAAGAAAACGGCCGAGCTGCAGAGTCCAATGTTGAACGTCTAACATCGCGGTCGTCGTGCCGAGGACCGTTATCTCTCTCTCTCGTTCGCGCCAGGATGCGTTGCCGCTGCCAACGACGATGGGCGCAACCTGCGCGATTCGTGGGCTGCGTTCTATGGCCATCGCATCGTCAAGCGTCAGGTCACGGGCCGTCGCGCCGATAATGGTGCCGGTGCCGCCCGCGCCGGCTGTCTCCGACTTGCCAGGCAATACGACGATCAGATGGGTGCCCAACGCGGCGAACTCGCCGCTGACGTAGCGGCGCGCACCTTCGCCGACTCCGGTCAGTAACACCACGGCAGCGACGCCGATTGCGACCGACAGCAGCATCATGGAGGTCCGTAACGGGTAGCGCCGAATCGCCTGGAACGCCAATCGTGAGGTGTCGAAGGCTTTCATTGCGATGGTGTGTCCTCATCCCGAACGATCTTGCCATCGTGAAGCGTTAAGTGCCGACGGGCGCGCCGGCCGATCTCGCGATCGTGCGTCACGACCATCAGGCTGATTCCGTCGCGATTCAACTGCTCGAGAATCTCGATGACCTCTTCGCCGGAGCGCGAATCCAGATTCCCGGTCGGCTCGTCGGCCATCAGTAAACCGGGCTTCATGACGATCGCGCGGCCGATCGCGACGCGTTGGCGTTCGCCGCCCGAGAGTTGATCCGGTCGATGGTGCAACCGGGTGCCGAGTCCGACTGATTCGAGCACCTCGCGTGCTCGTTCCCGGCGTGCGGCGACCGGCGCACCGGCAAGCAGCATCGGCAATTCCACGTTCTCGAGTGCGTTCAGGCGCGGGATCAGGTGAAAGGACTGAAAGATAAAGCCGATATTCTGTTGCCGTTGCTCGGCGAGGGCGTTGTCGCCCATGCTGGAGACATCGGCGTCATTGAGCCAGTAGTTACCGGAAGTCGGCTTGTCCAGGAGGCCGAGAAGGTTCAGTAACGTCGACTTACCGGAGCCTGACGGACCCATGACGGAGATATATTCGCCGGGCTGGATCTCGAGATCGACATGATCCAGAGCATGTACGACCTGGTCGCCAACCTGAAAATCCCGACAGATGTTTTCTAGCCGTATCATCGGCCTAGCCTGGGCTCACTCGGGCCGAGCTGCCGCGCCGTCCTCTACGCCTTCGCGATCGATGGAACTAACCACTCGCTCGCCGGCGCGTAGGCCCCGGTTAATAGCCGTGTACTCCCAGTTGGAGATGCCGGGCTCAATCTCGCGAAGCTCGATCTGACCGAGAGACTCGTTATAGACGTAGACCTGGTTTCCTTCCACGATCGCCGAGGTCGGCAGGCGAATTGCATCGTCTTCGCTGGCGAGAAGAATTTCGACGTCAGCGCTGTAGCCGGGTAGCAACGCGCTTTTGTCCGGGTCGTCGATTTCCGCCTCGATCTCGACTGTGCGGGCCTGCTTCTCGAGATCGAGCACATAGGGCGCCACGCGCCGCACGTGTCCGGAGAAGGTTCTATCGGCAAATGCGTCCAGACTGATACGCGCGGGCAAACCTTCCTGCACGGCGGGTGCATCGACCTCGTCGATCGGCGCGCTGATGTAAAGACAGCTCGAATCGATCAGATCGACGGTCGGTGGGGTTGGGACGCCGATCGGAGAAGGCGTTACGAACTCTCCGAGTTCGCCATTGATTTCGGCGATGATGCCCGCGAACGGCGCGACGAGTCGCGTTCGCTCCAGCGATGCTTCGGTGACCTCTATCCGCGCGGCGCTGACTCGGGCGCCATCCTGGGCAGCCGTACAGGCCGCGGCGCTGGATTCGGCGATACCGACGGCACGGTCGGCGTCTTCCTCTGACGCGAGCCCGTCGTCGAGAAGCATCGTCAGGCGATTCGCCTCGCGCTGGGCGAAATCTGCGATCACGCAGGCTTCCTGGGCACGGGACTGCGCGGCCGTCGCGTCCCGCTGCGCAAGCCGAACCTCGGCCTTCAGATCTTCGTTCCAGAGTTCCAGGAGCAGCTGGCCCTGTTCGACCACATCACCGTCTACGACGGGCAGCAGCACGATCTGCCCACCCATCGACGGCGACAGCCCGGCTCGTCGGCAGGCATCTACCGTCCCGGCGCGTGTGTTGCTGACCGTAGCGGACACCGGGCCGCGTTCCACGGTAATCAGACTGACCGAGACCGGTTCGGGGCGGGTGAGATACCAACCCCCGGCGACCGCCGCCAGCGCTAAACCAACAATAATGCCGTATCGTTTCATGACGTCGTGTCTACTGTACTCCAGCCAGATAGCGCTCTGCATCCAGGGCCGCCATACACCCCGCTCCTGCTGAGGTAACCGCCTGCCGATAGACCGGATCGGCTACATCGCCCGCTGCGAAAACACCC
>Ga0255049_10000069_pt1 | contig 55104 bp, 52 predicted proteins | sample JV7_2_3_MG_FD_183615 | JGI IMG/M metagenome (GOLD analysis project Ga0255049, IMG submission 183615) | Seawater microbial communities from Jervis Inlet, British Columbia, Canada - JV7_2_3 | ecosystem: Environmental > Aquatic > Marine > Inlet | place: Canada: British Columbia | collected 2016-10-06 | reverse complement strand
GGCCGCAATGTGAATGTGGCCCGCAGGCGACTGCCTACACGCGTCGCCGGACGGCAAAATCGGCGATCGCGATGAGGGCCTGTTTATAGTCTGAGTCCGGAACGTCCGACAAGGCCGCAATCGCCGTAGCGGCCGATTCCTGCGCGCGCTGTGCCGTGTAATCGAGAGCTCCGGTTGTCTCGATGATGGCCGTAATCCTGTCAAGCTGATCCAGGCCACCTTCGACTATTGCTTTGCGTATCAGGTCCCTGTCCTCAGGAACTGCCTGCTGCATCGCGTAAATCAGCGGCAACGTCGCCTTACCCTCGGCCAGGTCATCGCCGAGATTCTTGCCGAGTTCGTCGGCGCTGGCACTGTAGTCGAGCGCGTCATCAACGAGTTGGAAGGCGGCGCCGAGATTTTGGCCATAGGCGATCATTCCAGCTTCAACGGCTGGGTCTCGGCCGGCGAGCACGGCCGAAATCTGGGCGCCAGCCTCGAACAGCCGCGCGGTCTTGCGATAAATCACCTGGCGGTAGGATTCTTCTGTGGTGTCCGGGTCATGCACGTTCATCAACTGCATGACCTCGCCCGCGGCAATCGTGTTGGTTGCGTCCGAGAGAATCCGCATCACGCGCATGCTGTCGATGCCGACCATCATCTGGAATGCTCGTGAATACAAGAAGTCGCCGACCAGTACGCTGGCCTGGTTGCCGAACACGGTGTTTGCGGTGTCGCGCCCACGACGTCGTGCCGAGCTGTCGACAACATCATCGTGCAAAAGTGTCGCGGTATGAATGAATTCGATGATTGCGGCAGAGCGAACGTGTTGTTCGCCTTCGTAACCCAGCGCACGCGCGGCGAGCAGAACCAGTAAGGGCCGCAAGCGCTTGCCACCGCTGGTCACGATGTACTGCGATACCTGGGAGACGAGCGCAACGTCACATTCGAGGCTCGTCGAAATCAGGCGATCAACCGCTTCCATGTCGTCGCGAGCGAGCTCAACAACGTCCGCGAAGGTCGGCGAATCGAGGGATTTTTCTACCGCTTGCATGAGAATCCGCATGATGCCTGAATTGCTGCTTTTTGGCGACTCGGAGCCGCACAGGGCGGTGCACGGAGCGTAATCGCAAGCCATTGAATTCAGGGCTAAAATGGTTGCCCTCTAACGTTGACCCGGGGCAGGGTTATCTATAGAATTCCCGCTCCTTTGTGGCAGCCGCCAGATTCACGCCTGTGTGACCTCCCGGCAGCCGCAAAAAAATCACTTAATTCTCAGTGAGTTGCGTAATCGACGCGAGTCACGGCACGGAGCAAATAACGATGTATGCGGTTTTTCGCAGTGGCGGCAAACAATATCGCGCAGTTAAAGGCGATGTCCTGCGCCTGGAAAAGATCGATGGCGACGAAGGTGCCACGGTCAAATTTGACGAGGTATTGCTCGTCGGAGAAGGCTCGGATATCAAGGTAGGCAGCCCGACGTTGTCCGGTAGCACGGTTAGCGCCAAGGTGGTTCGCCAGGGCAAGAGCCGCAAGGTCTCTGTCGTCAAGTTCAAGCGCCGCAAGAACTACCTGCGCCAGGGCTCGCACCGCCAGTTCTTCACCGAGGTGGAGATCACGGGCATAACGGGCGGCTCGGCAAAGAAGGCAGCGGCACCCAAAGCGGCTGAAAAGCCTGCGGAGAAGAAAGAGGCAGCGGCAGCGAAGCCAGCCAAGAAAAAGGCGGCCAAAAAGGTAGCCAAGAAGGCCGCGGCGAAGAAGCCGGCGGCAAAAAAGAAAGCTGCGAAGAAGGCGGCGGCGAAGCCGGCCGCCCACAAAACGGCGAAAAAAGCAGCGGCCAAAAAGTCAGACTGATTTAGCGAAGGTACGAAACCATGGCACATAAAAAAGCAGGCGGCAGTAGTAAGAACGGTCGCGATTCAGAATCCAAACGACTGGGCGTGAAGATGTACGGCGGTCAGGAAGTACTTGCTGGCAACATCCTTGTTCGCCAGCGCGGTACACGTTTTCATGCCGGTACCAACGTTGGCATTGGCCGCGATCACACGCTGTTCGCCAAGAAAGACGGCGAGGTCAAGTTTGAGCGTAAAGGCCCGAAAAACCGCCAGTTTGTGAGCGTGGTAAACGCCAACTGATTGTAGGAGCGCCCCATGGGCGCGATCGCGCCCATGGGCCGCTCCTACAGGTAAATCCCCGAAAACCCCGCTCACGCGGGGTTTTTTGTAGGCAACAGATATGAAATTCGTCGACGAAGCAACAATTCGCGTACTAGCCGGTAACGGTGGCCACGGCTGCCTGAGCTTCCGTCGAGAAAAGTACGTCGAAAGAGGCGGGCCGGACGGTGGCGACGGTGGTCACGGTGGCAGTGTGTACCTGGTTGCCGAGCCATCGATGAATACGTTGGCGGATTTCCGCGTGGCGCGGAAGTTCCGGGCCGAAACCGGGCAGGGCGGTGCGGGCAGGAATAAGACCGGCAGGTCGGGCGATGATCTGGACGTGATGATTCCCTGTGGCACGGTTGTGCATGACGTCGATACGGGAGAGCTGATCTGCGACCTGACCAAGCCCGGGCAACGGCAGAAGGTCGCCGAAAGCGGTCGCGGTGGTCTCGGCAACACACGCTTCAAGAGCAGCGTCAATCGAGCGCCGAGAAAGATCACGCAAGGAACACAAGGCGAAGGACGTCATCTGAGTCTTGAACTGAAAGTGCTCGCCGATGTTGGATTGCTCGGCATGCCGAATGCGGGCAAATCAACGCTTATCACCGCGATGTCGGAGGCCAAGCCGCGAATCGCCGATTATCCTTTCACCACTCTGCACCCCAATCTCGGCGTGGTGCGTGTGGGCCGGCTACAGAGTTTCGTTATGGCCGATATTCCGGGCCTGATCGAGGGTGCATCAGAGGGTGCGGGGCTCGGTATCCAGTTTCTCAGGCACCTGCAGCGTACGGGGTTGCTGCTGCACCTCGTCGACATCGCACCTATCGATGGTTCGGACCCGGCGGACGTCGTGAAAGCCATTGCCAATGAACTTATGAATTTTTCTGAAGATCTTGCCGAAAAGCCACGTTGGCTGGTCATCAACAAAATCGACCTGCTCACCGAGGACGACCGGGTCGCTGCACGCGAAAAACTGCTGGCAAGTCTCGAGTGGGATGGCCCGGTTTTTGAGGTCAGTGCGGCGACCGGCGAGGGTACCGAAGCGCTTGGTCAGGCTATTATCCGGGAAATGGAAGCTCTGAAAGAGCTAGAGGAATGACAGCCAGGCTGTGATCAGTCAGTCTCGGGGCGGTCCGGTACTGGTTCAATGATCGGACCCGTACGCAAGTTGAGTTCGCAGGTCTGGTCCAGATAGTCGTCATACGTCGAGCACGGCTGTCTCGTCTCTTGCGCCAGTCGGCGCCTGAATACCCGCAAGCCCCAGACACAGGCGAATACTCCGCCACCGATGCCCGCCAGGAAATACTCCTGGTTGCCGGCTCTGCCGTAATAGCCGCCGAAGGCGATCAACAGGACGCCCAATACGATCCAGTAATAGGGTGCCTTTTCGTATACAAATTTGGGTATGAACATGCGAACCAGTATGCCGAGTGCAACATCGAAACATATCCACTCGCGTCACATTTTTTCGCGCTCCTGATTATGTCTAAAGACCCAGGATGTTCATTTCGACCCACATGACCGTTCATTCGGTTAACGCGACCGCTCGTCGGACCCTGGGTTGGAAACTATTGAATTTGCGACGTATTCGCGCGCCATAAGGCCGCTATTCCGGCACACTTTGTGAACGATACGAAGAGTCAAAGTGTGAGGTACGTCACATGAAATACGAGCGAGTTTGGGCACAGGCAATGGCGGCCTCGTCACGGGGGTTTACGCTCATCGAGCTGATGATCGCGGTCGGTTTGACGGGGCTGTTGCTGTCCCTGGCCGTCCCGGCTTTGGACATGTTTACGACCAGCGCCAGGTCGACCAGTGCGGTCAATGACTTCGTTTCGTCAATGCATGTCGCACGCAGCACGGCGATTACGACAAATTTCCGGACGACAGTTTGTGCGAGCGCCGGCGGTGCCAATTGCGAGGCCGTTTCCTGGGACCAGGGCTGGATCGTCTTTACGGACCGCGACAGCGACCAGACAGTTGATAACGGCGAGACGATTGTCGCCACCTCGGAAGGTATCGACGGGCTGTCGATCCAGTCGGGTGAATTCGGCCAGTTTCTTATGTACCGACCGAATGGTCGCGTAATGACAGCGTCGGCAAATGGCAATTCAGGCCAGTTCACGGTTTGCGACAATCGTGGCAGCGAATACGCCAAGGTCCTGATCGTCGATCTTTCCGGGCGTCCGCGGATGTCCAAATATCTTGCCGACGGCACGTCGCCGTCCTGCAGCTAGAACCCACTGATTGAGATTTTCGAGATGATGCTACTTCGCACCAGGCAATCCGGTTTTTCGCTTCTCGAGCTGCTCGTTGCACTTGTTGTGTTCAGCATCGGGCTGCTCGCGGTCGCTGGGCTGCAGACAGTTTCCAAGCAAGCGAATTATGAAGGGCTGCAACGCACAACGGCCGCGCAGGTAGCGGGCGGCCTGCTCGAAGATATGCGCATGAACGGCGATGCCATCGATATCTATCGCACTGCGGTGGCAATTGGTGGTGGCAGTCGTGGTGGCGAGCCAGTGCCGAATTGTCGCGTCGGGGCAGAGTGCAACTCGGCGCAGAAAGCCGCGTATGACCTGTGGTTCTGGGAGCAGGCGATTGACGGCAATCTTGAGACCAGTGGTGGCGCCGGTACCGGTGGCTTGATGTTGCCAACCTTGTGTATCGATGGACCAGCCGTCGGCGGTCCGGGTATCTACCGCGTATCGATTGTTTGGCGAGGTACCGCTTCTATCAGGAACTCCGTGAACAACGCATGCGGCGCGGCAACCGGAAACTACGGCAACTCAAATGAGTTTCGCCGGATCGTCCAGTTGCCAACGTACATCGATCCCAACTTTTGAGCGAAGTAGTTATGCATAACAAGCCCATAAATCAGCAATCCGGATTCTCCGTCGTCGAGTTGATGGTGGCCATGCTGTTGTCGATGACACTCGGGGTCGCGGTCATCTCTGTATTCGTGAACAACAGCTACAGCTTTACCCAGGACGACAACGTTGCCCGGATGTCCGATGATGCCCGCTTCGCACTTCGGGAAGTCGCGTTCGAGGTAAGCATGGCAGGGCATTTCGGCGACTTGCATGTCCCTGCCATCGTGACGCCGGATGCTGCTCTTTCGATAGGTGTCGACTGTGGCCCGGCGGGACAGGTCAACTGGATGTATCGCACCGTCGAAGCCGGTTCTGGCGATACACATTCGATATCAGCAATCGACAACGCGACGAACGCTCAGGTCATTGCTGCTCACTCATGTTTCGCTGCCGGCGAGCTGCTCGAAGGCACAGATGTCATCTCCATCAAACGTGTTGCTGGTGCTGAATCCGCCGCATTAAGAGCAGGAGGTGTCTACCTGAGAACCAATGGCACGGTCGGGCTGATGTTTCGCGCTCCTGCACCGGCGGCGCCTACAGTTGTGGTCGGGTTGCCGAGGGCTGACTGGGAATATCGGCCGAGCATCTACTACATCCGGCAGTTCGCGAATACACCAGGCGACGGAATTCCGACGCTGTGCCGAAAAATATTGCGCGGTGCCGGACCGAACATGACAACCGATTGCATCGCAACAGGTATTGAAGACATGCAGGTCGAATACGGCATCGACACGAGTGAGGACGGTCATCCAAATATGTATTCGCCGGGACCGTCGCTCGCGGATATACAAAATGTCGTGTCAGCAAGAATATTCCTGCTGGCGAGAACAACGGATATCGATACTCGTTACACAAATGACAAGACCTATTCGATCAGCAACGCTCCCGATTTCGTGCCGGGGGACTCGTTCCACCGACGCGTGTTCTCTACCAACGTCTCCATACAGAACATTCGCAGCTTAAACATGATGGGCTTTTGATATGAGGAAACGACAGATAGCAGGCAAGCAAAAACAGACAGGCGCGATTCTCGTCATTGCGCTGATGTTTCTTGTCGCAATCACACTCCTGACCATTTCATCAATGAAGTCGAGCAGTATCGGCCTGCATATGGCGCAGAACGAAGAATCGCGGGTCGCTGCAATTCAGGCGGCGCAGGCATTGGCCGACGTTATCGTGGCCAACCCGGCGTCGACACCGGTCATTGGTAAATCTGGATATACGGCGTGTACTGCCGGTCAGCAGGGATGCGATCGTGAAGATCTGCCGGTCAGCGATCCCACTATTGCCGGCGAGGTTGCGACCTATCATTTGTCAGCGCGTGTTGAGCGCACCGGTGGGACATTTCAGCCGCCACCGCGCGCTGTCGAATCGAGTATCGACAAATTCACGAGCGCTTCATTCAAGGTTACGACGACTTTCGATCGCGTCGACGATGGACTCGGGCGCCAGCAGATCACCGAAGGTGTGCTGGTTCTCGTTCCCAAACAGTAAACGGATTCTTTAGAAGAGTACTCAGGTATGGATACCAAGCAGCTTGGCAAGATTTCACTGACAGCATTCCTGGCAGCACTGATATTTACAATCGGTTCTGCACAGGCTGACGATACGGATGTCTATATGAATACGGGCGCTGGTTTGCCGGCAAACAGTGAGCCGATGGTGATGTTTTCAATCGATTATCGGCCGAACCTCGGATCGACGGCGTGCAGTGGCGGAGTCTGCGACACGCTGATTGCGGAAGGGTACATGTCGGCAACGGGCCCCTACACCTTCTTCGATGTGCTCCGTGGCGCGTTACGCAAGGTGTTTGATCCGCTTGAAGGTGTGAAAGTCGGGCTGATGATCAACCATGACAACAATAACAATTGCGAAGGGTTTGGCCGCACGAAGTGCAGCAACGGTGGCTTCATCGCCATGGGTTTCGAACTATTCGAGAAAGGTGATGCAAACGGTGCCAAGACCCGCTTTCATAACTATCTCGACGCCATGCCGATCCCGCAAGGCAACCTGAGTCACACGTACCAGGGCAAGGAATTGTTTTTCGAGTTCTTCCGCTACCTGACCGGGCAGGGTGTTTACAACGCCCACAACGGATATACCGACTTTGGCACAAAGAACACGCAAAACCTCGACTTCGATTTCCCGGCCTTGTCATGGGATACGTCTATTGAGTCAGGACCGAAGGTCAAACCGTCGTACGTCAGTCCCTTAAGCAAAGCGGGGGCTTGTTCCAAGTTGTACACGGTCAATATGATGTTCCAGGTTTCAAACCAGGATGACGATTCTGATGCTGCGATCGAAGACCCTGTTGGCTCTGGCGGGTTTGGATCGTCGCAAGGGCAGTTTCCGGATGTAATCCAGTACCTGAATGATGCCGACCTCGCCAACGGCAACTACGGAACCGTCCCGGATCTCGAGGACAAGCAGAACGTCGTGTCCTACTTCATCGTGGACGGCACGAAAGTCAATACGACGACAAAGGGGTACGCTCGCGCTGGCGGCACCGGTTCTCCACTGGTCCTCAGTGAAAGCCCGGAAGAGCTCGTTGCGACTTTGCAGGAGATCTTCAAACAGATTCTCAGTGTGAGCACGACTTTTGTTGCGGCCTCGGTACCGGTGAACGTATTCAACCGCGCCGAGATAACCGACAATGTTTACATCGCGTTATTCCAGGTCGACGGTCAGGCGCGGCCTTCGTGGGTCGGTAATGTCAAGAAGCTGAAACTCAACGGCGCCAACAGTGCGTCTACGGATGCGGCACTTGTTGATGCAAGGGGCACGCCGGCTGTTGCCGCTGATGGTCGTATTCGTTTCGACGCATTGACCTTCTGGACCGATCCCAATTCACTGCCGCCACCTGATCTCGACTCGGGTGAGGTTGCCGGTCGTGACGGCCGTGTTGTCGCGCGCGGCGGTTCGGGCCAGGGTATTCCTGGGTTCACATCGGGTAGTCCCCAGGAGGCGAATGGCTTGGGTGGACGTACTATCTACTATGACCGTACCTCGTCGTCATTGGCGGACCTGAACGTGGACCTGACCACGGCAGCGGCACTGCAGTCTGACTTCGATGTTGCAACGGTTACCGAGTCTGCTGCACTCATCGCATTTTCACGCGGTCTCGACATCGATGATCTCGACGGCAACGCAGAGACGGATGAAGCACGTGAGTGGATCTTCGGGGACGCATTGCATTCGCGGCCACTGCCGCTCAACTACGGGTCAATTGGCGGTTATAGCGACCCGGCAAACCCGGCAATCTTTATCGCTGTCGGATCCGATGACGGCATGCTGCGCATGATTCGCAATACGAGCACTGGCGGCAGCGACAGTGGCGAAGAAATCTGGGCGTTCATGCCGCGCGCATCGATGGAGGTACAAAAAACTCTGCGCGCCAATGGCACCGGAATGCAACATCCCTACACAATGGATGGCGCCCCGGTTGCGTTCGTTCTGGACAGGAATCATGATGGCTCGATCATCTCGAGTGATGGCGACCGCGTGTATCTTTATGTTGGAATGCGCCGCGGTGGTAAATCGTACTACGCCCTCGACGTCACGAATCCTGAAAGCCCCAAACTCATGTGGACGCTTGAGAAGGGCGGCGACTTCGGCGAGCTCGGTCTCACGTTTTCCAACCCGCGCGTCGGACTGGTCGATTCGGCATCGGGCCCGCGTCCAGTGGTCATGTTCGCCGGTGGTTACGATGTTAACAAGGACAAGCGTGGTGTCATCGGCAGCGACGACTCGGAAGGCAACGCAATGTATGTCGTTGACGCCGAGACTGGAGCGCTAATCTGGAAAGCTCGCGGCGGTTCCGGCGGCGGTGGCGGTAATGTTTTTGAGCACGCGAAACTCGTCGACAGTATTCCGTCGACACTATCTGTCGCCGATACCGATGGTGATGGTCTTACGGATCGAATGATCGTCGGCGATACCGGCGGCAATATCTGGCGCGCTGACATCCAGGGTCGCGATGTATCAAATTGGAAACTGACGTTGCTGGCGTCGGTTGGGCGGCACTCAGGTGGCGCACCGAGCTTCGCGAAGGACCGTCGCTTTTTCCATCGCCCGGACATCGTTCCCAGCAAGGACGGCAACGGCCTGTTTGACGCTGTTGTCATGGGTTCCGGCAACCGTGCGGATCCACTCGACAAGGGCGGGTCAGCTTACAACTTTACCTACATGATCAAGGACCGGCATACGTCGGTAGGCAGTGGCGTCGATACGGGTCTGACCCATGTCGACTTTGGTGACGTTACGAGCAACTGCCTGCAAAGTTCCGGCGGCTGTGTCGTCAACCTGGTGCATGGCTGGCGACTCGGTCTCGAAGAGCCGGGCGAGAAAGTTCTGGCGACAGCGCTCACGCTGACGGGCAAGACGTTCTTCACGACCTACATGCCGTTTTCCGGTTCCGGCGCAACAGCGTGCTCACCGTCAGAAGGCGGAGGGCGCCTGTATGCAGTGTCTTTGCAGGATGCGACGGCTGTTATCAACTACGACACCACTGATGATGACCCGAACAGCCTGGACCCGGATACGCCGACGACCAAGAACGACCGCAGTGTCGAACTGGTGTCGCTGGGCATTCCCGCTGAGGTCGTCTCGGTTCCGCCGAACAAGATCCTGCGTCCGGACCTGCAGATCGACAACATTGATGCAACGACACGCTGGCGTACGTTCTGGTACCTGCAGGAAGACGCCGATCTCTAGGCTGCGCCTAATGAATATCGGATTCTAAAGGATGAAGAATATGGACCCTCAACCCAATGCAGGCATCATGCAGCGTGGCTTCTCGCTTCTCGAGTTGATGATAGTTGTTGCGATCGTTGCGATCATCGCCGCCTTCGCCTACCCGTCATACACGCAGTACGTCGTCGACACCAAACGTACAGCGGCGACGACGACACTGCTGCGCATCGCGGACCGGCAACAGCAATTTTTCATGGACAACAAGCGCTACGCTGCCGACCTCACCGATCTTGGCTTCGGCGCCAATCCACTTTTCGTTTCGGACGATGGCAACGCGGTACCGGCCGGTGATGCGGACGCGGTGTACCTGTTTACGCTGGCCAATGTCGCACCGGCAACGTATACGGCCATTGCGGCACCGCTTGCGCAGCAGCTCGCGCGAGATACGCACTGTGGGACCCTGACGCTTAACCAGGCCAGCGCGCGAGACGCGCTTGGTGGTGGAGATGATTGCTGGTAGCGCGGAGACCTGGCAGAGCACAAAAAAGCCGCCCATTGGGCGGCTTTTTTGTGACTCTTGATACCGCGTATCAGGCGCTGAGCCCCTTGATCCGCGTATTCAGGCGGCTCTTGTGGCGAGCAGCCTTGTTCTTGTTGACGATGCCCTTGTTGATCATGCTGTCGATGACAGGCACGGCATCCTTGTAGGCTGCCGAGGCAGCTTCCTTGTCGCCGGCATCACAGGCCTTGACGACAGTCTTGATCTTGCTGCGCAACAGGGAGCGCATCGCCATGTTGTGCTTGCGCGCTTTTTCAGCCTGGCGGGCGCGTTTTCCCGCTGATTTGATGTTTGCCACTGGTATTACCGTGTCGGGTGCTCAAAGAGCCGCGTATTATTCGTGCCCGGCCGGCGCTTGTCAATGAATATCCTCACACCCCGGAGCAGGGGCTTTTCGGCTAAACTCGGTGCCCGTATGGGTAGCAAAAAAGTCACTGGATTCAAGCTGATGCTGAAGACCTCGGTGGTCAGCGGTATGACGTTCCTGTCACGCATCCTGGGGCTCGTCCGCGATATCGTTTTTGCCCGCTATTTTGGCGCTTCGCTGGTCATGGACGCCTTCCTGGTCGCCAATCGCATCCCGAACATGTTGCGGCGTTTCTTTGCCGAGGGCGCATTCTCGCAGGGCTTCGTCCCGGTCATGGCCCGTTATCGTGAGAAGCACAGCCATGAGGACGCCCGCGAGTTCGTCGATTCTGTGGCTGGCACCTTTGGTGTCATTCTGTTCCTGGTGACGCTGGCGGGCGTGGTCGCAGCTCCGCTGCTGGTCGCTGTCGTTGCGCCGGGGTTCATTGGTGAGGACGGGCGCTTCGATCTCGCAACCCTGATGCTGCGATTTACGTTTCCTTACCTGTTTTTCGTGTCATTGACCGCTTTCGCGGGCGGCATTCTGAACACTTACGGCCGCTTCGCTGTGCCGGCGTTCACGCCAGTGATCCTCAATATCGTGCTGATTGCCGGTGCAATCTGGCTGTCGCCATTACTCGAAGAGCCGGGCATGGCGCTGGCGTATGCCGTTTTCGTCGCTGGGGTGTTCCAGCTGTTATTCCAGGTGCCGTTCCTGATGCGCATCAGGGCACTGCCGCGACCCAGGTGGGCTGTTCGCCATGAGGGCGTGCGTCGCGCAGGTCGCCTGATGTTGCCAGCGATCTTCGGCTCGTCGGTCGCGCAGCTCAATGTGCTCGTCGGCGGCATCATCGCGTCTATGCTCGGCGTCGGCAAGATCAGCTTGCTGTACTACTCCGATCGGCTTATGGAATTCCCGCTGGGCCTGTTTGGCATAGCGCTGGCCACGGTGACCCTGCCTTACCTGTCGCGCCAGTACGCCAACGAACGACATGACGAGTTCTCAGCGACACTGGACTGGTCCATGAAGCTCGTGTTGTTGATCGCCGTACCAGCCGCCGTTGGGCTCATAGTACTGGCCGAGCCACTGGTGGCGACGATGTTTTATGGTGGCGAGTTTGGGGAGAGCGATGTCGCGATGACGGCGCTGGCGCTGCAGGCATTCGCTATCGGCCTGGTCGGTTTTTCATTCGTCAAGATACTGGCTCCGGCCTACTTCGCGCGCGAGGATACGAAGACGCCGGTCCGGGCTGGACTAATTGCCCTGGCTGTCAACTTCGTTCTGAGTGTGTCGCTCGCCTGGTACCTGACATCGATCGGCTACGAAGGGACCCACGCGGGACTGGCTCTCGCGATTTCAGTTGCGGCGCTGCTTAACGCAGCATTGCTGTACAAGGGCCTGATCAGGAATGGCGTATTGCGCCACTCGGCGGGATGGGTCGCACTGTTGGTGCAGGTACTTGTTGCAAATGTGTTGATGTGGATCGTGATAGATCGCCTGCAACGACCGTTGTCCTGGTGGTTGGGTGCAGCAGCCGTTGACCGTATAACCTGGCTGGCCGTTAGCATCGTGGCGGGTGCCGGTACGTATTTCCTGGTGCTGATGGTACTCGGTCTTCGGCCGTCAAAACTCGGCATCAAGCCGCACTGACATGCGCCATGTACGCCACATTAACGATCTTCCATTTGCAGAGCTCAACGCCGGCAGCGTCATCACTATTGGTGCGTATGACGGTTTGCACCTCGGTCACGAGCAGCTTCTCGAACGGGTTAATTCGGCATCGCAGCAACTGGGATTGCCGTCGGTCGTAATGAGTTTCGAACCGACGCCAAAAGAATTCTTTGCCGGACCAACACCACCTGCCCGGTTGATGCGGTTTCGCGAGAAGTTTGATGCGCTGGCAGGCCACGGCATCGATATTTTCTACTGCCCGAGATTTGACGCGAGGATGAGAGACATCGCTGCCGACGCGTTTATCCGGCGCATCCTCGCACACGGGTTAGGTGCGCGGCACGTCGTTGTGGGAGATGACTTTCGTTTCGCCACGAAACGCGAAGGAACCCTGGGTCATTTGCAACGTGCAGGCCCGGCACTTGGCTACGCCATTGAGCAAGTGCCAAGCATCAAAGTGGGTGACGTGCGCGTTAGCAGCACCGCAATTCGCGAAGCGCTGTGGGACGGGGATCTCGCACAGGCTACGGCGCTACTTGGTCGGCCCTACCGTATGTCGGGGAAAATTGTCATGGGCGAGAAAGTCGGCCGGACACTGGGCTTCCCAACGGCCAACGTGGATCTGCGGCGCAAACAGAGCGCGGTGTTGGGCATTTTCGCGGTGCGTGTGCAGGGCTTGCCGGACGGACCGAGAGATGCTGTTGCCAGTGTTGGCACGCGTCCGACATTCGATGGCACCAAACCGTTACTCGAGGTTCACCTGTTCGATTTCGATCAGGATATTTATGGCAAGTACATTCATGTAGATTTCATTTCTCGTCTTCGTAGTGAAATCAAGTATGACGATATTGCAGACCTGGTTGCACAGATGCACCGGGATGCCGACAATGCGAGATCGATTCTCGCCGCCGATGCGGCATAACAGGACGTTGATGTGACTGAGAGCACCAACAGGACGACGCGACGCTTTATTGCATGGTTTGTTGTGGCGTTGCTGGTAGTAGCCGCGGACCAGGGCACCAAATGGGCGATCGTTGAGTGGGTCGACCTCTACGGACGTGTGCCGGTCAACTCATTCATGAACCTGACTCATCAACAGAACACAGGCGCGGCGTTTAGCTTCCTTGCGGGTGCGTCCGGCTGGCAGCGGTGGTTCTTTGTCGTCCTGGCGACGGCAGTGAGTGCGGTTATCGGTGTCTGGCTTTGGCGAATCCGCACCGAGGGTCCGTTAGTACTGATGGCCGGCCTGTCACTGGTGCTCGGTGGTGCTGTGGGTAACCTGATTGACAGGGCCCGGCTAGGCTATGTCACCGACTTCATCCAGGTCTGGTTTGGCAAATGGGCCTTCCCGTCGTTCAATGTCGCCGACGCTGCGATTAGCGTGGGTGCTGCGCTACTCATCATCGATGCCCTGTTTCTCTCGGGTCGCGAGGCAAAAAAAACCGGGGGATAGCCCCGGTTTTTTGTCGCGCTGCGAGCAGCGCTCCTACAGTAAGTTCATCGTGCCGTTGTCCAGCAGGCTGTATCAGGCAATGAGGTCTGCGAACCACGACCATCGACATTGAAAGTCAGGCATTTACCCGCTTCGCTGCCGCCGAGCAGGAAGGTCGCAACAGCATTAAAGTTGCTGGCATCCGGGGGCGGGTTAATGGTTACCTGGTACGAACCCGTATCCGTGGTAATCGTGTCGCCAGCATAGCCGAGTTGGCTCAACGTGCCGTAAGTGCTGTTCTGCAGGTAGAAACGCTCCTGGTTCTGGGCGATCTCCAGCAAAATTGCCTTGGCTTCGTTGCGCTTGGCCCGGGCGGCAAAATCGCGATAGTTTGGGTACGCGATTGCCGCCATGATGCCGATGATCACTACCACGATCATAAGCTCGAGAAGCGTGACGCCACGCATTTTCTGATAAGCCTTACCCAACATCATTCAATACCGTCCTGTGTCCAGAGTGTACGGACCGGGTTATTTTTGAAGGGAACGGGTGGGCATTCTACGCCAACACACAGCAGAGGCGGAACCTTGCATTCGTCGCCGGTGCAGTTGTCAGGCGGACTCGGGAACAGAATCATCGGTGAGGGTGCGATACCACCCTGTTGCAGGGTCTCCTTGCGCTCATCGTCCGAAAGGGTCGGATCCAGCGTGTCAATATTCGGCACGACCGGGTCGCCGTTCACCGCGCTCATGCGATACAGGAAGTTCGTTCCCTTACCGGCCGCACAGGTCACTGCGGCATCTGAGTCCGGCGTAAAGGCGACGAAGAAAATCTGATCGTCGAACGTGAATGAATCCGCAAGGATCTTCTCGTTGTTCGGCAGCGTGAATTTCCAGCCACCATCAGCTGACGTAACGACCGTTTGTGTCTGACCGCTCACCTCGACGAGATCCCCATCGGTGATGATCGGGTAGTTGTCGTAGTCATTCTGAGACAACTGGTTGAATACACTACCATCGCGTACTGAGAAGAAGCGATCAGATGCCGACAGGTCGAACGGATGCGCACGATAGCCCGAACCTACGCTTACGGCAATGTAACGACGTTGCTGCTGATTGTCCGTGATCAGCGATACGTCCGGCGCGTTGTAGAAACGGCGTGTATCGGCCAATGCCGGATTGCCATTCAGTCCTTCCGCTCCCAGTTGCGCGATGACGCCACCGGTAACGAGAGTAGACGGGGCCTGGCCGTTGAAGACATCAAAGCGCCACACCTGGCCACCAAGATCGGTTGCGTACATACGGTCCGCATAGCCATCGCCGCTCAGATCGATAACACGTACTTCATTCGGGATCGCACGATCCATCTCGCGACCAGAAACGGCCAGCTGCAAGTCAGCGCCGTTGTCCGTACCGGCGCGCCACAACTGCGCACCGCTTACCAGGTCGAGAATATAGATGCCGGCGCCCAGGGCGTCCACAGCGCTCGTGTATGCACTGCTGTCATGGACATTGTCATAACCACCACCAACAACGACGACGGCTTTGTCGGTATTCTGAGCTACAGAGGCGATGTCCATGCGAGCAACGACGGGAGTCGACCAGCTTTCACCACCTTCGAAGAAATCCTGTGTCCACAAAAACTGCGGCGAGTTCTTGTTCGTGACGTCGAGCGCGTAATAGCTCTCACCGCCGCGGCGCATGCCGAATATGATGTAAACGAAGTCACCATCCGCGGGCTCAACGATACCGTCCCCATCGACGTCCTTGACGACTGGTACGACGTTGCCATCGATACCGTACTGCTTGTACTTCGAGTTGGGGTCGAAAAACAGTCGCGGCAGATTGGACAGCAATCGCTTGGGGATGAACGACCAGAGTTCCTGGCCGGTATCGCCCGCAATTGCATGCAGGTAGCCGTCATTAGTCGCCGTAAAGATTACGACATCCGGATTTATCGGCGTACCGCCGTAGACAATTGCGGCCGGCTGCGAATGCAGGGGATCGCCCATCGACTTGCGAACCAACGTTGCGGAGTTGTTGTCCTCGTCACGGAGATCCTCGCCACGAGCCCAGCGAACCAGTTCATCCATCGTTGGCTCGCCCGTCGCACCTGTCATGCCGAAGTCCGACAGCACAAATGCACCGAGGTTTGACGGCGTCACCGCATTCGCGGCAGCCGTAAGGTCTGATCCCGTGTTGTTCGTGTACAGATTACGAAGTACCGGTGCTGGCAGCTCGTGTGCAGCGCCACCGAGGCGTACGTCGTTACCATCCGCACCACCGGAGGTCCAATAGCTGTACGCCGTGTCGAGAAAGAATCCCGTCGCCGGGTCGACAGCATCGACGCCATTGGAATCCACGACGCTGCCATCGTCGATGCGGTATTTCTTCAGGTTGCCTGGCCAGTGGGCATGGGCCTTGGCGCCAAACGTCGTGATGTAAATGTCATTCAGGTTCTGCGTACGGTTAAATGTATTGACCGAAACGGCAGGCGCCGAGAACGACAATGAACGGTCGTTGATGTTCGCGATGATCGAGAGCAGCGTCCTGGTCAGCGTTTCGACGTCGTCAGCCAGGAAGTACTGGCCGCCCGAGTTCTGCGCCGTCTCGCTTAGGATCGGCAGGTCGATCGAAAAGCCGATCGTGTGCGTTGTGACCAACTGATCGCCGTCAGCAATCGGGTCAATGTCGTGCAGCGACAGGTAGCTGGCAACGTCATCGAGGCATTGCCCGTCACCTGCAGCGCCGTCACAGCCGGCGTATCCCAGGGCACCGGCGATACCAGGCAGGTTGGCCATCAGTCCCGGTGTGTCGATATCTTCCGTGGGCTCACCGTCAGTGAGCAGAACATTGTAGTTCTTGGCACATACATCCCATTCAGGTTTCTCATATACCGCTCCGGCTACGGCTGCGCCCCCGCCGACGAGAGCATTGGTATCTGTATCATTCCACCCGATAACGCCGTAATTGGCGGCCATGCCGCGCCAGTAGAGCGCGTTCTCATACATCGTTTCTGACAGCGGCGTGAAGCCGTCGGCAGGCAGCGCGTCGACCGCATCCAAAACGGTCTGGCGCATGGAGTCGAGGTCCGTGATGTCGAGCGAGACGGATCCGCCCACACCTTGCTCACCGGCTGGGCCATTGGGATTGAAGCGCATCAGGCCGACATTGAGGTTGTTGACCGAACTCAGGACCTTTTTCGTCACCTCTTTCATGATTTGTGAGCGTGACATCGTGACGGTCACCGGGTTGTTCTTCCAGTTCAGGTAGTTGCCATCGAAGAATTGGTAACCCAGGTTGCGTGGCGCGCTGCCCCAGGACAGCTCAGCGTCCGGGTCGTTCGTGAACGGATCGGCAAGGTCTGTGCCACGCGCTGCCCAAAGATGGGCGGGGCGGCCGTCGCCGTGTTTACCGGAGTCGGCCTGGCACTCCACGGGCTCGGTGTTGTACCCAGGAGCAAGGTATTGCCAGCGGGCAGGGCCGACCGATAAACCGTCCGTTCCGCCGTCACGGTACTGCACCATCGTATTGTTGAAGCTGCCAATACCAAACATCTGATTCGACGCGAAGTCACAGTGAAAGCTGGCCCTTTCGATATACATCGTATTGCTGATATCGCAGACAGGCTGGACATCGAGACTGGTCCAGTAGATGCGATTCGAATCGCATGCGCCGGCGTAAACTACACTGCCGTCGTAAGGCGCAATCGTCGATTGTGTTGTGGTCATGGACCCCGACGTATCCAGAATGAACACGACGTTCGGTTTCGGGTTTTGCGACGGGTCCGGGTTAATCAGCAGTAATTCCGTGTCGTCCGCTATAGCCGGTACTCCGACCAGCAATGCGGCAACGCAGCTGACACTCATCCATGTGGTTTTGTGGTTGAAGATCTTCATGATCCTGGCCTCAATTGTGGAATGCATTCATTAAAGGGACACATTGATCAGTTCGATCGTGTCCGATTCGAGGTGGTGCAGTACGGTCATGGGAACGCCGCCGCGATTGTTGACTCGCGAAATGGCCTTGCGGAAGTCTTGCAGCTTTACCGTCTTGCCATTGATCGTGTAGCGCGTCCCTGCGGTTACACGAACCGTCACACGCTCGCAGTCATCACATTTTTTGAAGGACACACTACCGTTTTCCGTCGCTGGTGCGCGGAAGTCCTCCAGCACGATTTCGTAAGCCTGCGAGATGACCGGTCCCAGATTCGTCGCAACGGTTTGCGTCGCAAATGTGAGGCCGATGCTGAGCAGTGTAACTGCCATCAATGTCTTAATTTTCATGAGATTCACCATTTCCCTGGGTCGTCACTCAATGTGAATTTAAAGAGTCGATCCTTCCGGACCGACAACATAAAAAGCCTGTGTATGGGTCGCTGTTGAGTCGCGATCCGTGGTTGAACCGGGCGCCCGACGCGATTCGGCCTGCGAGGTTGCCAAAAAATGGTACGCGGCCACGCCACTGCCGGCGCCAAGGCTGAACGCCTTGTCCGGAACCAGCGTCGAGTCTTCAAACGCCACTTGCGTGCTGACCTCGTCGTGCGTATTGATCGTTTGCGTAATCGTGGCACCGGCCAACGTGCTGAACAGCCCCTGGCCGAGTGCCGTTTCGAGGCCGGTTTCCGCGGCCTGGAAGGCGTTCTCGTAGTTCTGGTCGTTGCGCGCCATAGCCAGCTCTGTCGTGGCCGTGTTCATGCCCGAAATCGCGAGCACCGTAATGACGACAAGCAGGATCAGGCCGACGACCAGCGCCGCGCCGTGTTGTTTGTTGTTGAGAGTCAATGTGTTCATGTGTGTTCTCACTCTTAAATCCGGGCGTTGCGCATCAGGATCGTCTTGGATACCTGCATGCGGCGGAAGTTGTCGCTGGGCACGCCGAGGTCCACGTCGCCGGGCTCGTAGTCACGCAAGTCGATGATGCCGACCTCAGGCGTAAGGCCGCGTACGACCAGCCAGATGCGAGCCGTCATCACGCGGGCACCCGGAATGTACCCGACTGCGTTCGGGTCATAGACGTCATCACCAGGGTTAACGTAGCGATCGACCGTATTGTCTTCATTGACGTCAACGCCGAACTGAATCTGGATGCTCTCGACGCCAGGAGCTATCTCCTGATCGAGGACAATGGGTCCACCAGCGTCGGCAGAAAGCGTCTTGCGGCGCAACGTCGGCACACCTGGAATCAGCGCCGAATCAGCCGCAACGTAGTAGGTGTTGACGAGCAGATTGTGCGTCGTCGAATTAGCCGGGCTGAAAGCAGCCGGCACCAGGCCGTCCGCGAAAAGTCGTCCCTGGATTCGTGTGGTCTGGATCTGCAAACGGCCGGCCTGCAATGGCTGCGGATCCACTGTTACGCGACGTACCGTGAAAGAATCCGAATTCCCCTGCACGCCGCCGATTGCTGCGCAGGGCAGGGTGTACGCATTGTTCTCACCGTCCAGCGTCTGCGCAAGGTCGATCGCCCAGCCCAGGCCACAATTTGGGATTGGTTCAGGCAGCCCGTTCGGATTGATAGTACCGATCAGCGAGCGGCCCTCAACCGTCAATGGCCGGCTGTTACGGCCCCAGTTGCTGGCCATACGCAGGTCGGCCTCGATCGTGTCCATCGCAAACTGTGCCGTCTCCTGCACGCGGGCAATCGATTCGTTGACCACAAATGCCTGGCGACTCTGGTTGTAGATCTGTATCGAACCAATGATCAGGAACGAACCGATCGCAAGAGCGACCATCAGTTCGACCATGGTCAAGCCGGCCTGCTTGTGTAGCGATTTCGAAAAGTATTTAGGCATTTTCTTAAAATCCCATGACCGGAATGTTGATGATGTAGTTGAGCGGTGAGTTGGGATCCTCGCCTGGCTCGTCCCAATTGACCGCGATCGTGTACAGCGGCGGAATGACGGTATCGTCGAAAGCAATGGTGACATCGCCGTTTGGCAGCGACTCGACGACCTGTTGATCCCAAAGAAAAATATCGTTGGCTGCCATGGCGGCTTCATTGCAGTCATTGCCAGTTCCCACGCAGCCGCCGTCAGCGCCGAGACCTGTGTAGGCGATGCCTGCACGTGGATTCGCACGGATTCGGTCCGCGACATCGCCAGCGAGTGTCACGGCGTGATGCCGAAACATCGAGGTGCGACCGGCCTGCATGCTCTGTACGAACAAAGTGGCGATACCGAGCATTCCGACCGACATGATGATCAGCGCGATCAGTACTTCGACCAGCGAAAAGCCGTTCTGTCGTACCGGTTGGCGTGTTTTTGAAACGATCAACATTGATTTCATTCCTTATATAAGGTGCCGACCCTTAGGGGCAGCCCTTGCCCATATTCGCGAGTGCGTTACCGATCAAGCCAATGTCACGCAGGATCGTCGCCCGGCCCAGTGGCGTGGCAACAAACAGCCGAGCTGCGGAGTTACCCCCGGCGCCTACGATATTGCCGCGGTCATCACACATGACGACCTGTGTCATGGCCGGAACGCCCGCGACATCACCTCGGCCAAGTCCGCTCGAGGCATAACTGAAATAGGTTGCATCATTGGCTACCGACATGATGACGTCAGTGGCGATCTCTCCGTGGGCTCGCAACACGGTTTCTGTGGCGCCAGCCCGGTTCAGGTCACCGTCGTCATCTACGAAGACGATGTATCCCTGGTCCCAGGTACCACCGCAGTTTGCGCCGGCATCGAGGGCGTTGGCACTGGCGCAGATCGTGATGTTGGTCTTGGCACGGGCCGCCGCACTGCGCGCGAGCTGGAACGAAGCGTGCAGGTCGTTGGCCGAGCTGCTGAGGCGGCTATTCGCCGTGAACTCCGCGAGGTTCGGTACCCCGAGGCTCAGCACCACGCCGACAATCAGCATCGTGATAAGCAGTTCGTACAGCGTGAAGCCGTTTTGGTGTCGTTTTTTCATGCAGCCAATATACTGCGCGGGGTTGAGCGCCACCCAAGTAGCCGACGAACGGCCAGTCGGGGCCGATAAACGGTCGATTTTCCAGTGCCCGATTTAACCTAATCCGCACAGCTGTAGGGCTCGCCGCGACGGGTCTCCTGCGTGACCCGCGGCCTGCCTGTATAGCTGACCACGAGAGCGACGGGTACGGCGCGGTCGGACCGGTCACACACGATGAAGGTGCCGTTCGTGGCGCGCTTCTGGGTGGCTCTGAGCGTGAACCCACGTCGATTTGCCATAATCCGGACGTTCTCGCCCACCTGGTGCGCCTGCAGCAGCGGTTCGCCGCTATCTCGCCGCGGCGGCTCGTCACGATCGGTGTTCTCGAACATCAGCCAGCCGCCCGACCAGTCCAGGCCTGGTTCGCAACTCAGGCCGTCGAGACTCGGGCAGAGCGAGACAATCCGCTTGCGCATGATCGACTCCTTGCGTGCGACGTGAATGGCGTGAAACAGTGCATTGATCTCCACGTGCATGCCGGCACGAGCAACGACGCCGGAGAACGACGGCAGCCCCAGGCCGGCAATTAGTGCGACCAGGGTCAGCGTCATCAAGAGTTCGTAAAGCGAGTAGCCACGCGTGTTCTGGCGCATTTCGGACCTCCTTGTCCAAGGCCCAGAGTAGGTCATTTCCACAGTCCCGGCGCGCCGCGAAACTGGGCTATAATCGCCGAATTACGAATGTTGAGGACTTGGTAAATGACCCTTTCGGGCGTCCGGGCTCTATTTGAGAAGTACGGCATCCTGCCGACACCGCAGCGCCTCGAGATCGCGCATATTCTTCTTGCGAAGCCACAGCACTTGTCGGCTGAGCACATCATCGACAAGCTCAGGGTCGCTGAAAGTGCCGTCTCCAAAGCCACGGTCTACAACACACTCAACCTGTTCTCGGGACGTGGCCTCGTCAAGGAGGTCATGGTGGATCCGGTTCGCAAATTCTACGATTCGACGACGCACCCGCATCATCATTTCTACAATGTCGACTCGGGTGAACTCTCGGACATTCCGGACGACCGCATCCTTTTCGAGAAGCTGCCCGAGCTGCCGGATGGCACCAGGCGGTCCAGCGTCGAGGTACTGATCAGGGTCCGTAACCAGGGCTGAAATGGGCCCGAAACGGGCCTAAATATCGCCTGAAACCCTTTTACAGGCAGGGCGTTGTGGCTATACTTCGCGCCGCTGCCGGATTAGCTCAGTTGGTAGAGCACATCATTCGTAATGATGGGGTCAGAAGTTCGAATCTTCTATCCGGCACCAATTTTCTTCCTGCCGTTCAATCGCTGCAAGATGACCAAGCTCTGATGCGTTCTGCATAGAGGCTCATTCCGCCTCGCCGCTACTGTGTACGTCTGAAGTCACAGCAGCACGTGAGGAGGAATGGATGATGGACGTCAACAAACTGAGACAGCGGCTTATTGATGCGGGTCGCCTGCAAACCGAACGCGATATCAAGTTGTTCGATGCGATGTCAGAGCAGGCGCCGGAATTGCTGGCGCTGATCTACGCGGCAGCGCTTGCCGGCGTGACAGTAACCGAGTCTGAGGTCAGCGATTCGCCTCAATCCACGCCAGAATAGAGACATGCAGCATGGGAAGCGTGGTGCCGCCAAAGCCGACAACGCGGTCGTGGAATGCACTCAGGTCGAACTTCTCGCCCAACTCTTGCTCGGCCAGCGTCCGCAGGCGGCGAATCTCGAGCATGCCGAGCATGTAGGACGTCGCCTGCCCGGGCCAGGATATGTAGCGGTTGATGTCGTTCTCGATGTCGACCGTGGGCCAGGCCGTATTGCCCATCATGTAATCGACGGCTTGCTGGCGCGTCCAGCCCCTGGTGTGCAGGCCCGTATCGATCACCAGCCTCGATGCGCGTGCGCCCTGTTCCGACAGCATGCCCAGGTAGTCCAGCGGCCCACCGTATAATCCCAATTCATCGGCCAGGCGTTCCGAATAAAGTCCCCAGCCTTCGCTGAAACCGGAGTTGCCAAAATAGCGGGCAACCGGATGGACCGAGTCGCCAAGCTCCAGTGCGAGCGCGATCTGGTGATGATGCCCCGGATAGGTTTCATGATAGAGCGTCGATTGCTGCGTCACGCGTGTGCGCGTGGCCGGATTCGTAACTGCGATATAGAAAATGCCGGGCCGGGTGCCGTCCTCAGAGGATGGGTGGTATTCACCAATGCCGCTCTCGGCAAACTCAGGGTACGGCTTAACCTGTACGTCAGCCTTTGGCAGGCGGCCGAAGACGTCGGCCATTGCCGCCTTCGCGGCATCCAGCGCGTCAACCGAGTATTGCAGTACCGCATCTTCAGATTCGAATGTGAACTCGGGATCGATGTTGACCCTGCGCAGGAACTCATCAATGGGTCCCCCACCGAAGTGCTCATCGATAATCTCCCGCATCTCGCTGCGAATGCCCGCGATCTGGTCGAGGCCCAGCTGGTGAATCTCGTCGGCCGAGGGTTGAACCGTTGCGAACGATCGCACGAGCGTCGGATAGCATTCGGCTCCATTTGGATTTGCAGTTAATGCGATTTCTTCGCGCGCATTCGGCAGGTAGTCGTTTTCCATGAAATCGGCAAAGCGATGAATCGCCGGCGCGATCTGTTCGTCGTAAATCGACTGGACACTGGCGGCGAACTCTTCGTCATCGGCTCGTGTCCCGGGATCCAGGAATATTGTCCCCTCGGTATCCAGCGCGCGGACCTGTTCCGGGACGTCAATGGCGGTAACGCGCGGAGCACTGTAACCGAGCTCCAGTCCCTGCCGCAGATTTGCGATTTCTGTATCGATGAATCGGGCGACTTCGCCGAGGCGGGCCAGCGTTTGTTGCTGCAGGTCAGGTGAATCGACCGGTTGAATCTCGAAAATGAATGGCAAACCCCTGTACCAGGCGGTTGTGGCGCTCGCCTGCCAGAGTTCGCTACGACATATACGCGTCGTTACTGCACCCTCCAGGGACTCGTGCAATATCCCGAAAGTGACCCAATCCCGGCTGCCAATGTCCTCGGGCGCAGGAATCGCGTTCACCCTGGCAAGCCAGTCGTCTTCCTGTTGCTCCCACTCTGCGAGGGCCTCGAGTGAGTTGTCGAAAAGACGATCATGGCGGGCGCCTTCGATACCGAGGTAGGTGCCCATAGCCGGGTAGCGCTCCATCGTGGCCTCGAGGACTTCATCTGCCAGTGCTTCAATCGCGCTGATCTCCGGCTCGGGCTCGGTGGCTTCCTGACTGCAGGCAACGACCAGCATGCCGAGAGTTGCGATAAGTGCGATCTTGAAATTCATTATTTTCATTCGTCGTTTCCATTGCCAGCAAATTCAAAATTGCTGTACTCGATAATTTCGGTTTCATCGAAGCCGATAAAAAGTAAGGCCCGGCCCGTTACCTGGATCGCCATGTTGCGCGGCACGATCGGGCCGCCTTCCATGGCAGGTCCAAACTGAAAATGCAGGATGAACGTGCCGATTTTTGTGCCGAACCCGGGTTTGATATCTGCGTTGTTGCGCAGGTCGATTGCCTCGAGGTAGCGACCGTCTTTGATGATCTTCACGGTGGCATCGACGTTGTCGATAAATTCGACTTCATCCTCGTCAGGTATGAAATTCAGCAGCCAATACTCATCAGTCTCTTCAAGAAGCTCGACCGTGTCGACGTCGACTATGTCGACGCGCTGGCTGCTGTCAGACGTCTCGTGGTCTTCCTTTTTGTGTGCAAACTCGCTCAGCTCATCCTCATCTGGCATACGTCCGTCAACGGAGATCAGGGTCCAGCGCTCGTCCTCATTGTTACGAGGGTCGTGTCTTCCAACCCAGCGTTTGTCATCCGTGAGAGTGGACTCGGTGAAGGCCCAGTTTTTTTCCAATTCCCAGTCGACGGTTGCAACCGCTTCTTCAAACAACTGCTTGTAGTCTTCTGCGTTTGCCGGCGTTACGCAGCATATGAAAAAAAGCGTGAGTAACAGGCGTATCATTCGATTTCGCGAAGATGAAAATTGAAAGCCGGCAACGGGCCGAAATTGTTGTTGATCAGGAGTACGGCCATTCCTTCGACCCAGCGCGAATGTTCGATCGGCCCGAGGTCGATCGCATGCAGGTCCAGGCTTTCGATCAGCATGGTAACCGTGGCTTTGGCGTCAGCATCATTGCCGACGATCGGGATGGTGATCGGTCCGCCTGATGCGTCGGGGTCGATCATGTACTGCCAGCTCAGGGCGTTGAAGGCTTTAACGACGAAAGCGTTGGGCGCTGCATCCTGGATGAGTTCACCGTTGGATGTTGCAACACCGTGCCTGATGCCGCCGTCCGAAAACTGCACCGGGTTAGTTGGGTCGATAATAATTTTTCCCGACAGGTCACCCAGGCTCGCGGCAATATCACCGGCGAGCATGCCCGGTACGGCGAGGATGACAATGTCCGCATTTTTGATCGCATCGGATTGAAAAGTCGCCCTTGCATCGCCACTTGTCTTGTCCACCAGGGTCCGGACTGCCTCGCTTGTTGGATCGCGTGAGCCGTAGACAATGGTGTGGCCTTCGGCGGCCAGCTCTGTGCCCAATGCACTGCCGACCTTACCCGTACCAATAACTGCGATCGTGTCAGCAGCGACAGGCGCCGCACCGAAAATAAACACCAGAACCGCGACAATTGCTCGCATCGTCCAAGCCTCCCCTGATTGCAAGGCACGTATTATGCCGTAGTCAGATACGGTATTGTTCATATCCATGCTTACCGTCAAAGAACTATCCAAGAACTACGGTGACTTCGTTGCCGTAGACCGCATCAGCTTCAGCGCCGGAAAAGGCAGTGTCTTTGGTCTGCTCGGACCCAATGGCGCGGGTAAATCGACCGCGATCAATTGTATTGCAGGCCTGCTGAAACCAACGTCCGGACACGCCGCAGTCGCGGGTCACGATGTTGTCAGCGACGGCAAGGCAGCGAGGAGTAACCTTGGCGTCGTGCCGCAGGAACTCGCGCTCTATGAGGACCTGTCTGCGATTGAGAACCTGCGCTACTGGGGCAAAGCCTACGGACTGAGCGGCCAGGCGCTTGATGGCCGGGTCACCGAAGTCCTCGAATACATCGGGCTCAATGATCGCGCGAAAGACCTGCCCAGGGAATTTTCCGGCGGCATGAAACGTCGCCTCAACTTCGGCTGCGGCATTGTGCACAAGCCGCCGGTCATCCTGCTCGATGAACCGACCGTCGGTGTCGACCCGCAGTCCAGGGCGCGATTGTTTGACATGGTTGAAGCGGAGCGCGATGCGGGTGCGTGCATCGTCTATACGACACACTACATGGAAGAAGCGGAACGCTTGTGCGATTCACTGGCGATCATTGACCACGGCAAATTGATCGCGCAGGGATCGGTTGATGAATTGCGCGCGAAACTCGGGGCGCGCGACGTGTTGCAATTGTCCGGTCATTTTCCAGTGGAGCCGACCAAGCAGGCGATAAGTGCATTGATCGAGCGTGGCAATGCGGACCTCGAGTTCCTTGCACAGGAAGAGGACAGCATCACGTTGACGTTATCGAATGCATCGCAACACCTGCCGACGATTTTCGAAGCCGTTGCCGGAACCGGTGGCAATGTCACCGAAACCAGCCTGCGCAGCCCCAATCTCGAAACGCTATTCCTGTTACTTACCGGCACGGAATTGCGCGAGTAGGGCCATGAGCTTCGCGCTGACCTCATTCAAGAAGGACATTGCCCGCTGGCGCCAGGACTACATGGCGACGCTAATCTGGCTGGCAATTCCATTGCTGACCGGCGGTCTGATAACGACGCTGATGGGCAGCGATGTGAAGCCCCACGGAACCCTGCTACTTGTTGACGAAGACCAGACGTTCCTCAGTGAGCTGATCGTCGGTGCATACAGTGCCGGCGAACTGGGTGAGCTTCTGTCCGTGGAGAAAACTGGCTTCGACGAGGGCTTCGAGCGTGTCAACGACGGGGAAGCGAGTGGGCTGCTGGTTATTCCCGACGGTTTCGCGGTGGCGTTCCTGGAATCTGAGCCCGTTACACTGACGCTGCGCACTAATCCGTCGCAGACAATCCTGCCTGGCATCATTACGAACGTAACAGAGATTCTTCTGGACGCGGGTTTCTATGCGCACCAGTTGTTCGGCGATGAAATCGAGACGTTCACGTCGATGACCGAGGACCCGAGCGACGCGCAGGTAGCGGCGATTGCAGTTGCGATACAGAATAAGATGGAAACGGTTGCACCGAGGCTTTTCCCACCGCTCATCGAGATCGAAATCGTCGAGCCGCCGCCGAAGGAGCCGACGCCGCCCCTGGCGCTGCTGTTCATGCCGGGAATTATCCTGATGGCCGTCGTTTTCTCAGCCAATGGTCTGGCCAGCGACTTTTGGCGCGAACGGGAACAGGGCACCTTGCGACGCCTCGCCTTCACACCGGCGCGAATGGGTGAGTTCCTTATCGGGAAAGCGCTGGCAGCTGCCGTCATTGTCGGGCTCGTTGGTGGTGTCACGCTCGTGCTCGGTTTTCTTTATCACGGCATCTCGTTTACCAGGCTGCCGACGTCCCTGGTCTGGATTGCCCTGTCGGGTATCGTGTTGTTTGCCTGGTTCGGTGCGTTGCAAATGCTGTTTAGTAATCAGAAAACGGCCAGCGTATTTTCGATGATGCTGGTGTTCCCATTGCTGATGGCCGGTGGAAGTTTCTTCCCGCTCGCCGTGTTGCCGGGCTGGATTGCAGCGATTGGGCGCATCGCGCCGAATGGATTCATGGCGCACAGCCTCACGTTAGAGATTACAGCGGCTGGTCCATGGTCTATCCCTCTTTTGAGTTGGCTGACTCTCATTCTTGCAGCAGCTATCGGACTGTCCATTTGCGGCTGGCGGCTCCGGGCCGGGTTCGCGCGCACATGAGAAACGCGCTTTTCATTGCCTGGCATGATGTTCGCTACCAATTGCGACAAGGTGGCACGCTGGTGTGGGTGTTCGTCATGCCGCCTATATTTTTCTATTTCATCGGCACCGTTACGGGTGGTATGGCGGGGACGATGTCAGGCGGTACAGCGACACCTATCGTTATCGCGGCCGAAGCGCCCGGCTTTCTGCGGGACCAGATAGACCTGCGACTTCGTGACAATGACTTTGATCCCGAGTGGCGAGAAGAAGTACTGCCGGATGAGGAGGGCAACCTGCCGCGGCGCGTGTTGTCGTTCGATGACAACCTCAGCGACCAGGTCGTCGCCGGCGAACCGGTCAAAGCCAGTTTTGATACGCGCGCGTCCTCATTGTCACGTGACTACGAGGTCATACGCATACAGCGTAGTCTTTACACTGCGCTTGCTGACATTGTTACTGCCGATGCCCGTACGGTTGGCGACTTATCCGCCGCTGCGCTGCTTGAACTGAATGGAGAAACACGAGTTTGGCAACTTGACGTCGCCGCCGCCGGCAAGCGCCAGGTTATACCGAGTGGGTTTCAGCAGGCGATTCCGGGCATCCTCGTCATGTTCACGTTACTCGTCCTCCTGACGAGCGGCAGTTCAATGCTTGTGATCGAGAGGAAGCAGGGGCTGCTGAGACGCCTCGCTTACGCACCGATGTCGCGCACCGAAGTGGTCGCTGGCAAATGGGGCGGCCGAATGGTACTGGCGACGCTGCAAATCGGGTCGGCCGTGCTGATCGGAACGCTGCTGTTCAATATGCAATGGGGCCCCGATGTACCGATGATCATTCTCGTGCTGGCATCGTGGGCTGCGTTCTGTGCATCAGCAGGCCTGCTTCTGGGCAGTCTCGCAAGAACCGAGGGTCAGGCATCCGGAATCGGGGTCCTCACGGCAAATGTACTTGCCGCGCTCGGCGGCTGCTGGTGGCCGATCGAGGTAACCCCGGAGTGGATGCAGGGGCTGCAGAACTTCATGCCGACGGGATGGACGATGGATGCTCTGCACAAGCTGATCAGCTTCGAAGCGGGCGCCGCATCAGCGGTTCCCTATGTAGTCCTGCTTCTTGGCTCATCGTTGGCCATCGCCGGGCTTGCAACCTACAGATTCAAATACGAATGAATAAAATCGCAATGGCGAGGCTGGTGGGCATAGCCTACGGAGGCGTAGACTAGCGGATTCGTCGGAACTGGCGCGTTAGATCAAGAGGTCCCCTGAAGGATTGTCGTTTGCGTTTGCAGAACTCCAACAAAAATAATTCGCACGACTGGTTTGATGATTTCGTCGAAACGACGAAAAGCGGCCTGGCCGGCTTCGTACGGCAGATCGTTACGTCACCCGATGATGTCCAGGGCGTCATGCAGGACGCCTACCTCAAAGTGTTTGTCGCGCTGCAAAACGAACGGGATGGCGGCCATGTGCCCACGGCGCTTCTCTACACGACGGCGCGCAATCTCGCCATCAGCCGCCTGCGTCACCAAAAAGTCATTCAACATTCATTCGCTGCGGTTTCAGTTGCGGAAGAGCTGCGTGGCGAGCGCTTGAGTGCCGAGCAGTCAGTCAGCGATAGCCAAAAGCACAACGAGCTAATGCTCATTATCAATTCGCTGCCGCCCAAGTGCCGCGACGTCTTCGTGTTGCGCTGGATCCACGGCATGAGTCAACGGGCGATTTCAGAAAGACTTAGTATTGCCGTCAGCACCGTCGAAAAGCACCTGGCAAAAGGCCTGCGCTTCTGCAAAGACGAGATGCTCGAGAATGCCGCAGCGGCTGAGGCAGACGCAGTCGCAGCTGACATCAGTCGCAGCGTCGGAGTGGCATCATGACGCGCCTTCCCAGTTGGCTCGGTGAGAACATCCCGGATGTTGTCATGGAAGATGCCGCATCGTGGATGGCACTGCTCGACTCAGAACGTTCCACGGAGGCAGATCGCATCGGGTTTGCACGTTGGCTCGACGAAGACCCGACACATCGCTGGGCGTTTGAGGAGTTGTCAGAGGTCTGGGCGAGGTTGCGAACCTTGTCCGACATCGAGCCACTACTTGACCAGGACAAGGTTGTTCGACTGCCATCGGCAACGCCCTCTATTCCCCGCGCTGAAAATTTACCACTGCCCGTACCACATCGAGACTGGTCGGCGGCCGCAGCAATTGCCATTGTTGCATTGGGAGTATCGGCACATATGGCATTGAGTCCGGCAAGCGAAACGTTTGCGACAGACGTTGGCGAGTCGCGCTCGATCGTGTTAACCGATGGCTCGATGCTCGAAATGAACTCGCGCACGACAATGGAAATCGTCATCGACGATCAGAAACGCGAAGTTCGCCTGACAAGCGGTGAAGCGGTATTTCATGTTGCAGATGATCGGCGGCCGTTCGTTGTTGCGACTGATCTGGGATCGATCGCGGCACTCGGCACGACATTCATTGTCGATGTCAGCAACGATGTGCTGGAGGTTTCTGTTATCGAAGGCAAGGTGGCCGTGACAGCCAGTGACGCACCGTTGCCGCTCACCGAGTACGACAACGATATCGGTGTTCGGTTTGCATCCGAAGCGGCGCTGTTGAGTGAGGGCGAGTGGCTTGAGGTATCAGGCTCGAACTACAAGCAGCAATTACTCGGCACAGAGGAATTCAGGAAACGATTGTCCTGGCGCAACGGGGTGGTTGTGTTTGAGCAGCAACATTTGCAGGTCGTCGTTCAGGAAATGCGTCGTTACACACATGTCTCTATTCATGTCGCCGACAGTGAGCTCAGCAATTTGCGCATTTCAGGCCGCTTTGAAACCGGAAATGAACGTAAGTTTCTTGCACAACTCCATGAAAAATATAATATTGTCGTCGACGATCAGAATGCCGACTGGATACTGTTACGCAGTCCCTAGGCAGCCAGCGCCGTTGCCGTCCGCGGCGCTGATCAAACCCGACACTTTCTCTCCGGAAGCGCAGGCGAGCGTCCAGCCAAACGATCCGTGGCCCGTGTTCAGAAACAGGCCCTTAATTGGAGTGGGCCCGATTACCGGTCGGCCGTCTGGCGTCAATGGCCGAAAACCTCCCCAGGCGTCGTTGGGAGTGGATGCGTAGTTGGCAACGTCAGGCGCTTTGGACTTCGCTATCTCCAGCAGACGTCGCACGCGCTTCGCATCACGTGACGTACCGTAGCCCACGAAGTCAGCAAATCCTGCGATACGCACTTGTTCATTGACACGGCTGATGACGAAACGGCAGCCCAAATCAGTAACGCTGACAGACGGCACCTGCGGTCCGGGTGGCAACGTCACGCTGTAACCGCGTGCCGGATAAATGCGCGTGTCGATGCCGAGTGGCTTCAACAGGGCCGGGCTCCACGTGCCGAGGCAAACAACCACTGCATCGGCATCTAGCAGGCCGCGATCGGTTGCGACAGCCTTTAGTTCGCCATTCTCGACGACGAGTCCGTCAACCGTCGTGCCGAGTTCGATTTTGCAGGATGTCGTGTCGCACAGGTGTTGGGCAAGAACCTGTGCAAAAGCCATGGAGTCTCCTACCTCGTCGCCCGGAGAGTAAACTGCGCCGGCGTACGGCCCTGTCATGTGCGCCAGACCCGGCTCAATCGAAATGGCCTCGTCCATGCTCACAACGTCAACGTGATTGCCGTACTCCGCCTTGAGCTCGCAGGTCTCTCTTGCGTGCGCCATCTCGGCCTCGGTACGCAACAGTACGAGCTTGCCGGCGGACTTGTAGCTGAAGTCGCCATCGAGCTGCGGCCGGAGTTCATCGAGCAGTTGTTTCGAGCGCTGTGCGAGCGCCAGGTTTGCAATGGTATTGCGAGTCGCCCTGTCGCTCGAGCACTGTCCCAGGAAAGAGAGCCCCCATCGCAGCAGGTCCATATTGATGGGTGGTCGTACCCGAATGGCGCGGTCGATGCCGGCCAGGAGCCCTGGCATCTTCGTGAGAAACGCCGGGCTCGCCATCGCATCGACGTAGCTGTAGCTGAGTTGGGCGCCGTTGCCGTAACTACAGCTCTGCGCAACGTCACTGTCACGATCGACGATCGTGACATCGTGCCCGGCGGCTGCCAGGTAGTAGGCTGTCGTGACACCGACGACACCTGCGCCCAGTACTACGGTATGCATTCGTGAATATTACTAAGCCGATTTACGAATGTACCAATGTCGTTTTGTCGGGCGCCCATAACCGAGACCTATGGACATCGCTAGTGGCGCAGATGCTGACCAATAACCGATTTGAGGTGTTTGACAAAACGCCGACAAAGTATGGACGGTGGCATGCTGTCGGAATGCAGCACGTCAATCGAGTAGCGCAGCGGCGGATCGAGCAACCAACGTCGGACATTGTCGCGCTCTGCCGAGCGTGCGGTTATCGCATCGACAATCGAAACACCGCTGCCATTGACGACCAGTGCCTTGGCGATCTGGTAGGTCTCGGTAAAAACGATCATGTTCAGGTCGACACCCGATTTCTCGAGATGAGACGTCAGCAACTGCCCAAGCGGCCCGCGACCGCTCAGACCAATGAACGGTAATCCGGCGAGTTTGTCGATAGACACCCTGTCGTCGCCACCAAGATCAATATCCTGAGGTGCAATGACCACGAATTCATCATTGGCAAGAGTCTCCGATGCGAGTCCGGGCACCAGCGTGGAGTCGAATGCGAGACCGATGTCGATTCGAGAGTCGAGCAGGGCGCCCGCGATCTCGTCGTGATGGAGGGTCTCGATCTCGAACACGGTGTCAGAATGTTCCTCGAGATAACTGCTGACTGCGGTTGGCAGCAAGTCAACACCAAATGCGGGTGTTGCCGCGATACGCACTTTGCCGACGTCGGAGGCCCGCAAATTTTCGGCGACATGTCGTAGCTGTTCAACGTGATCAAATACGTTGGATACCAGCCCGAACAGTCGGTCGGCCTCTGGCGTGGCGACCAGCTTGCCCTTGACGCGATCAAACAGGGGGTAGCCCAGTTGCTGCTCGGCGTGCGCGAGGACCTTGCTGACCGACGGTTGCGACACATTCAGCAATTTGGCCGCATTGGTCATCGAGCCACTGGTGTAAATCGCGTGAAAAACCTCGATCTGACGCAGGCGCATCAATCTTGCCCTCTCATAGCTTCGAGCTATACCTTAGCCCAAATTCTTTAGAGAATCATAGAGATAGCACGATGGCCCCATAACTCAGGTCTATGGATGGACAAATTGTTGTGATTGGCGCTGTTTCCGACGGATTGCTAGTTTTGGTCCCAACGATGGCGGATTTCCGTTCGCTTGCGCGTTATACCGATACAAAAGGCGCAGAATCGCGCCAGGTGCCGGTCTCCGAAGCCGGCCAATAGCAGGGGAGAAATCATGTTTTCTGAGTTCAAGTATCCGTGCGGCCGTGGCCGTTTGAGTGCACTTCTCGTCAGTGTGCTGGTGCTGCCGTTTGCGGCAGGGACCGTGTTGGCGCAAGAAGAAGAGGACGATGAGCAGATCGAAGAGATCATAACGGTCGGTTCGCAGATCAGGGGCGCAAACATTCGCGACGCGCTTGCTGTATCAGTCGTGACAGCAGAAGACATCGCGGATCTCGGCGTTGACTCGGGCGATGAGTTGCTCGAGTTCATGGCTGAGCAGGGCCAGAATTTCCTCAGCGAAGCCGAGAACATCAGCGGCGGCGTCAACTCGGCACGTGGCGACATGGGTGCCTACAACCTCCGCAATCTTGGTACCGGTAATACGCTTGTGTTGCTCAACGGCCGGCGCATGGTGAATTCCGCTGTCTACCAGACCGAACTGTCGGGTGGCAGCTTCATTCCGGTCAACACGGTCAATTCGCAGACACTGCCGGTCTATGGCCTGGAACGCGTCGAAGTTCTGCGTGATGGCGCATCGGCTATTTACGGTGCTGATGCGGTCGCAGGTGTCGTCAACTACGTCATGAAAGACGACTTCGAGGGCTTTAGCTTGCGCGCACGCTATGCCGACTGGGAAGGCCTGCCGCGCAGCGATTACAAGTTTACGGTGGAGTGGGGCAAAACGTTTAACGGTGGTCGAACCAACCTGAGCGTCTTCGGTAGCTATTACGACCGCGATCCGGTCAACTCGCAGGACGACAAGAAGTGGGCCGACGACGATTTTCGCCGTTTGATCCCGGAGAACTCCCCATTCGCCGGCGATACGTCTTTCCGCCGCTCGAGCACAAACGGCGCGTACGGTCAGTACGACATTCGCTCCAGCGTGTCGGGTATCGCTGACCCATTCGACTTTTGGGACGGTAGTGGTGAATTCAATACCTATCCGCTCGACAGTCCGAACTGCGAGTTTACCGATCCGCAATACCCAAACGTGTGTTTCGCGGCCGATGGTAACCCGATTCAGCGCCACAATCTAAACACCGATCGTGACTTGTTATCGGACCTGAAACGCACCAACGTATTCGTGTTCCTGAACCACGATTTCAGTAATGGCCTCGAGAGCTTCACGGAGTTTTCGGCGTACATTTCCGACACGTTTACGGTACGTCACCGTTCGACGAGACTGGGCGCAGTTGCCAAGTATCGTATTGCTGCGGATGCTTACTGGAATCCGGTCGGAGCCGTCGGCACGACCGCGCGCCTGCCCGACAGCATTATCGGTACCGAAGTTCCGGTCGAAGGACTTGAGCTCGAAATCGATAACTACGGCTGGATCGATGCGCCGCGTCACGTGTTCAACGATGGTGAGACGTATCGTTTCATGACGGGCCTGCGCGGCGAACTCGGCGCATGGGACTGGGAAAGCGCGGTTGTCTGGTCGCGAGCTGAAAAAGAGGACATTACCAAGAACCGAGTCTCTAACACGCTGATGCAGGAAGCGCTCAACGATCCGACGCCGGCCGGCTACAACGTGTTCAGTGCTGCCACCGATACCAACATCGATCGCGCGCTGGTTGATGTTTTTCGCAAGAACGAGACCGAACTTACGTTGATCGATTTCAAAATGTCGAACGCGGAACTGTTCGAAATGCCGGCCGGTCCGGCTGGCTTCCTGGCAGGTATTGAGTGGCGTGAGGAGTCTTTCGACGATGATCGCGATCCGCGTCTCGATGGCACGATCCAGTTTACGGATAACGCCGGTAACGGGTTCCCGATCGTCTCGGATGTCATGAACTCGAGCCCAACGCTCGACAGCAGCGGTAGTCGCGACGTGTTCTCGGCATTTACCGAGTTGCAGATACCACTGCTCAGCAATCTCGATGCGCAGGTTGCCTTGCGCTACGAGGACTTCTCGGACGTCGGTGACACGACTGTCGGCAAAGTCGCACTGGGCTGGCGCCCGTGGGAACCGCTCCTGATTCGCGGCTCCTGGTCCGAGGCGTATCGGGTGCCGAACCTCGTGACTATTAACGAAAGCGGTGTTGCACGTTCCAACACGGTTGACGACCGTGTTTGCGAATATGCGGCCAGCTTCGATCCGACTGGAGACGTCCTGGATTGCTCTTATAGTGTGCAGCGCGCCGCAGGTGGCAGTAAGGACCTCGTCTCCGAGGAGTCCGAAAATACCTCGATCGGCATCGTCTGGGACGTTACGGAAAGCCTGACTGTTACGGTCGACTGGTGGTCGATTGAGAAGGAAAAGACAATCGGCCTGTTTGGCGAGGAGAATCACACGGCGCTTGATCTGCTCAATCTGCTTGATGCCGGGACAGGCAACTGCCCGGCGTCTGGCGGACCGAGCATAGGTAATCCGCTCGTCATTCGTGATGACCCGTGGGATCCGCTCTCGGAAGAGGCGGCGCTTTACGCGCTGGCCGGGATCTGCAACACGGGCGAAGCGGCCCGCGTCAATGACAAGTACGCAAATCTCGATACGCGAAAAGTCAAAGGGCATGATATTGGCGTCTACTACACCAAGGATATGGGTGCTGGTACGTTCAATATTCAATACGTTGCATCGAGGTTGGACGAGTACGAGCAGCTCGCAAGTGGTCCCGCACTTGAACTGATCAAAGCGGAAGAAGACGGTATTCTGCCGCCTGGTACAGCGGTCGGATTCGCTAACCTCGTGCGCCAGAACGGCAACCAGCGCTGGAAACACACGGCGCGGGTGAACTGGCGCAGTGGCGACTGGGGTGCGTCCGTCAGTGGCACCAAGCTGAGCGATGCTATAGAAACCCGGCCTGGTCTTGGCAGCGATGGTTCGCAATGGGTATTGAAGTCGATGTCGACCTACAACATGTCGGCTGACTATAGCTTCGATACTTTTGGTGATGTGGCCGCCAGAGTACGCTTTGGTGTCCTTAACTTCACCGATTCACGTGGGCCGTTATCGAGTAACCGTTTCGGCTACTTCTCTGACATGCACCGTGACTTTGGTCGTTCCTGGTATCTCGACCTAAGACTGGACTTCTAGTTCACGTTATCGGTTAACAGGGGACCTCACCGGTCCCCTGTTGGCCGGTGCCCGGAACACATGCTGTGATCACGTCACCAAAGTCCGCAGAACCGTCGGTTAACCGGCAGCTCGAGACCTACCAGACGGTGGGTCGAATCCTGGGGCCGGTTGTATTCGCGCTCATGCTTGTTACGGAACAGTGGCAGGACGCGATGAACCCGCAAGCCTGGCGGGCAGCAGCCGTCGGCTTGTGGATGGCGATCTGGTGGGCAACCGAGGCGATACCGGTCCCCGTGACGGCGTTCCTGCCAATTGTCGTCTTCGACCCTCTTGGCATCGCGAATCTCAGGGATGCTGCGGCACCGTACGCGAACCCGATCATCTACCTGTTTCTTGGTGGCTTCCTGATGGCGCTGGCGCTCGAACGCTGGAACCTGCACCGGCGCATTGCGCTCGCAATCCTGGACAAGACGGGTACCGACGGGCGGCGCCTGATCGGTGGCTTCATGTTCGTGTGTGCGATGCTGAGTATGTGGATGACGAACACATCCACGACGATGATGCTGCTACCGATCGTGCTGTCAGTCATCGCTGTTATCCGCGACAACGTATCCGATCTCTCTGAAAAGAGCCGCTCCGACTTTCAAATTGCGATGCTGCTCGGTCTCGCGTACTCGGCCAGCATCGGTGGCCTGGCGACTCTAGTGGGCACGCCACCTAATGCATTGTTAATTGGCTACCTCGCGGAGAACTACGGAATCGAGATCAGTTTCGCCCGCTGGATGACCGTGGGCGTTCCCGTCACGCTGGTGATGCTGCCAATAGCCTGGTGGATCCTCACGCGATTTCTCCATCCCGTTAATATTCCTGCGAGCGAGGCAGTTAATCGTCATCTGCATGACTTGCGTCAGGAGATGGGCTCGATAACGACGCCCGAAAAACGCGTCGCCGTCATTTTTGTAATGGTCATCCTGTCATGGATGCTGCGCCGTCCGCTCATGGAGCTGACCGGGCTGACCGGAATTTCCGACGCCGGTATTGTCATGACGGCAGGCGTCTTGTTGTTCATGTTGCCGAGCGGTAACCCAACTCAGCCACAGCTGATGACCTGGCACGACGCGACGCGATTGCCCTGGGGCGTACTCATACTGTTCGGCGGCGGCCTGAGCCTGGCGGCTGCCGTTTCCAATACAGGCCTGGCGTTGTGGCTGGGCGAAAGTCTTGCGCCACTCAACGCATTCGGACTTGCTGCACTTGTGGTTGCATCAGTGGCGCTCGTGATCTTCCTGACCGAACTAACGAGTAATCTTGCGACGACTGCTACTTTGTTGCCGGTCATGGGCGCGATCGCAATTCAGGCGGGTATTCCGCCGCTGTTCCTGACGGTGCCCATAACGATCGCTGCCAGTTGCGCGTTCATGCTGCCAGTCGCGACACCGCCCAACGCGATTGTATTCGCGACCGGGCAGATTACGATTCCACAGATGGTGCGTGCCGGCATCGTGTTAAACCTGATCGGCATTGTGATTGTCACGATCGTTGCTTTGTATCTTGCCCCCAATGCGCTGCTTTAGCCTTGCCTTGATTGTCACCCTGCTGTTCGGTTGCTCCGAACAACCAGAGTCAGTGCAGGAAAGCATCGATGTCGTTCTCGTTGGTGGAACCGTATTCAACGGGCTTGATGAAGCGCCTGTTATCGCCGACGTCGGTATCGAAGGTGATCGGGTCGTGGCGATTGGCAACCTTGCGGATCATCCGGCCGATTTGAGAATTGACGTAACCGGCCTGGCCGTCGCGCCGGGCTTTATCGACATCCACAGTCACGCATTGCGCGGCAATGAAAAGCGCAGTGGTATTTTCCTGTGGCCCGATGCCGAAAACCTGATTCGCCAGGGCGTTACGAGTGTCATCGGCGGGCCAGATGGCAACTCGCCGTTGCCCATTGGCGACTACATGGAGCGGCTGGAGAATAACCCGGCTTCCGTCAACTTCGGCACGTTCGTCGGCCAGGGGTCTGTGCGTGGAGAGGTTGTCGGGCAGGACGACCGGCCCGCGACCGACGAAGAGCTCGAGTTGATGCGCGCCGAGGTCAGAAAAGCCATGGATAGCGGCGCATTCGGTCTGTCGTCCGGTCTGCTGTATGCGCCCGGCAGCTTTGCAACGGCGGAAGAAGTCATTGAGCTTGCGAAGGAAGTCCGGCCCTACGGTGGCATTTACATCAGCCACATGCGCAACGAGGCGCTCGGGCTATTCGATTCGATCAACGAGAGCATTCGCATCGGTGAAGAGGCCGGCATTCCGGCACAACTAACGCATCACAAGGTCATGGGCGCGCCGATGTGGGGCCGCTCGGACGAAGCGCTGGCGCTGACCGATGCTGCCATCGCTCGCGGTGTGGATGTCTCTATCGACCAGTACCCGTATCCCGCTTCATCGACCGGACTGCCCGCCGTGTTTCCGCGCTGGAGCCTCGATGGCGGCAGCGATGCCCTCAAGGCGCGTCTGGACGACCCCGAGCAAAGAGCCAAAGTGAAAGAAGGCATCATCTTTGCGATGGTCAACGAACGTGGCGGCAATGATCCGGCCAATGTGTCACTCGCTGATTGCGCCTGGGATTCGACGCTCAACGGCCTGGATCTCGCCGACGTGTTGCGTCAGCGTGAGATCGACGTGAACATCGAGAATGCTGCAGACCTCATTATGGACCTGCAGTATGCCGGCGGTTGCAGTTGCGTGTACCACGCGATGTCGATGATCGATGTCGACCGTATCATGCAGCACCCGAAGACAATGATCGCTTCGGATGGCGGTATAGCGGCGCCGGGTAACTTGCGTCCGCATCCACGTAACTACGGCACGTTTGCGAAGGTGTTGGGAGAGTTTGTACGTGAACGAGAAATCTTGCCGTTAACGACCGCAATCAACAAGATGACGCGCATGCCGGCTGATCGCATCAACATTACGGATCGCGGTCGGCTCGAGGTCGGCGCGATAGCAGACATCGCCGTATTCGATCCCGACGAGATCATTGACAAAGCAACGTTTGAGGATCCGCACCAGTACGCGATCGGCGTTCATCATGTGTTCGTCAACGGCGAAGCTGCGTTGCTGAACAAGGCAATGACCGGTGCACGGCCGGGCAGGGTAATCCGATCAAATGGATTGTAGGAGCGCTGCTTGCAGCGCGACCTATTCAGCCTTGAGCAAGACCCGCATCATCTCCTCGGCGAATACCGGGGTCACAGCATGCAGCTGTTCTCGGTCAGCCTCGTCACCGATCTCGTAGGTGAACGATGGAATCCCGTAGCGAACGTAGAAGTAGCCCTTGGTGTTCGGCTGCTCTGATACTGGCCTGGGATCATGTTTGAAACTGTAGTCCGGAATACGTTCAGCAACACTCGTCAGCCAATTCGTCGCAAAGCTCACGGGGTTCGTAACGTCTTCCTCGGTCTGCGTATAAAACAGAATCGAATCCGTGTATTTCGTCGCGTGAAAGTCGAGCATCAGCCGCGGTTGCATACCCATATCATCGATGCCCGCCATGAGCTTGGCAATTGTCCGGGTTTCGGGTTGAGTAAAAGGCCCCCAGTCGCGGTTGAGGTCGGTGCGACCGGAATTGTGCCGCCAGTGCCCATTGGCAACGCCATCTGGGTTCATCAACGGCACAATCAGCAGAGTGAATCGTTCGCGAAATTCCCGCGCCAGCTCGGAATCGCCCAGAACAACGTCAATGAAATCTCGCATCGCCAGTGCTCCCGGCACTTCGGCAGGATGCTGCCGGCCCAGCAACAGGATGACCTCGTCCTTGTTGGCAGTTTTTGCCAGTTCAATCGCTCGACCTTCGGTGCTCTCTCCTATCGTGCCGGTCATGATATCGTCGTGCGCTGCGAGTTCGGTAAACCAGGTGTCATACCAATCTTGCGTAATCAGTTCCTGCGCCGATACCCACGTACCCGACACAGTGATGTCAACAACGACGTCCATTTCTTTCTTGTTCTTGCTGGTACTGACGGCGCCATCAGCTGCGCGTTGCCAGGTAACACCGTCGGTGCTGAGCTTCGGCCAATATCGGGCGTACGCAGAGGGGAATTTGAGTTTGATATGAATCGTGTCGGAGGAGGCCGAGGTGACCTTGAACGAAAACCAGGGTTGTTCGACGACGACCTCATGGTCTTCGGGCTTGATCGTGAGCTCAACCATGTCCTCTGACTTGAATTCGCACTTGGCAAAGGCACCGGCATCGTACCGGGCATCGATAGTGAACAGGTCATTCTGGCAAAATCGATCCTCTGCAACAGCAGTGGAGATCAGGCAGGCGGCGAATGTGGTGAATAGAATTCTTCGGATCATGACGTGAATAATACTGATAACAGACTGCTCTGGATACTCCTGGCGATCGTCGTCATTTCGAGTTTTGGCGCCGCGCGAATTCAAACGGCTGGCGGCGAAATCCGCGTGCAGAGCATCAAGATTCCAACCCAAAACGGACAGTGGCTGGTTGCGGATCTTTTCAAGCCGCAATCTGCGACGAGTGACAATCCGGCGCCGCTGGTTGTCGTTGTACCGGGGTTTCAACGCTCGAAAGAGGCCCTGTCGAATGTGGCAGTCGAGCTGGCACGTCGAGGCATAGTAGCCATATCGATCGACCCTTACGCGCAGGGCGGCTCAAGCGCATCGTTGAGCAGGATGGCGGCAACAACCGAGGGCTACGGCATGTTCGCTGTCGTCGAATATGCAGCAGGGACGCCGAATCTCAATTACATCGACAAGACCAGAATCGGCTCGACAGGTCACTCGGCCGGCGGCAACGCCGCGATTCGTGGTGCAAATTTCTTCGGTAAGGAGGCGCAACGCACGGGGCAGCCGAGCAAGCTGCACTCGGTGTTCGTGTCGGGTTACGTTCTAACCCTGACTGAAGATGTGCTGAAAGATGTTCGCTCCAATGTTGGTGTGAGCTATGCGTTCTACGATGAAGGTGCTTATCGTAATGAGCTAAAGAATGCCGACATGCGGCGTGCACCGGAAGCATTGCGTCTCGTCAACCTGGGTCGCGATTCTGCATTGCCCGCCGTCGAAGAAGTCGATCTCGGCAAATACTACGGAGAGCTTTCAGACAGAGCGCTCCGAGTCGTGCACAACGAGCGAATCCTGCACCCATTCCAGCCGTACATCATTGAAGCGACGGCCAACCAGACTGAGTATTTCGAGAAAGTCTTCGAACTCGAGACAGGAATGAGTAGCCGCAACCAGACCTGGTTCTGGAAAGAGTTGTTCAGCCTGATTTCGCTGGTAGCGGCGGTCGTTTTGCTCATCCCGCTGGGACAGGCGCTGCTGCGACTGCCGGTGTTTGCATCGTTGGTGCACTCCATACCAACACCACTCCCCAAGCCGTCTGGACGGGGCCGGATCTTGTTTTGGAGCCTGTTTGCAATTGCAGCACTGATTGCCTGCTTCTCCTACATTCCCATGGCGGAGCTGTCACAGACGCTCTTCATAAAAGCGTCGACGCGCGAACAGACCTGGTTCTTCCCACAACGAATGAATAACGCCGTCATGATGTGGGCTGTGCTGAACGGTACGGTCGGTTTCCTGATGTTCTGGTTAGCGTATCGCTTCCACGGCAAGCAGCATGGCGTTTCGCCGGAGATGTGGGGAATTCAAATCGTGCGCCGTGATTTGGCTCGTACGCTCTTGCTCGCTATTGCGATTTTCGCCAGCTACTACCTGCTGTTGTTCACGATGTACTACCTGTTCCACGTCGACTATCGCTTCCTGTTCATGGGTGTACGCGTGTTTCGCCCAGTCGAGCTATTGCTGCTGCTCGTCTATGCGCCGTTCTTTTTCATCTTCTTCCTGTCGAGCTCACTACGTGTCAATGCGGTCATGCGTACGGAAGGACAGCCGGAATGGAAAGGCATGTTGCTCGGTGGCATCGGCAACTCGATCGGCCTGTTACTCATCGTTGTCGTGCAATACGTGACGTTCGCCGTGACGGGCACTGTTTACTGGACGGATGGTTGGTTGTACGTGAATTTATTGTTCGCGGTTGTGCCGATGATGTTCGTGCTGCCGTACTTCAACCGCTACTTCTTCAGAATGACGGGCAAGATTTACTTGGGCCCGATGGTGACCTGTCTTGTGTTCATCATGATCCTGCTGACCAATACGGTTGTGTACCTGCCGTTGTGATTATTCAGGTAGCGCATCGACGATCTCTTTGAATCGTGGATATTCGCGAAGCGGGTCAAGGTCTGGGTCGTTCTCAATCCATGTTCGCGAGATGACTGAATCCTGCAGCAAGTTGAGTGCGCGTTCATGTGTATCCTCGAACTTCGCATAAAAGCAGGCCGAGTTATAACGCGTTGCCGGATCGTCAGGATTGAGTGCCAACGCACGCTCAGTCCATTGCAGTGCTTTTTCCATATTGCCCAGTACGAAATGACCGCCGCTGCCAAGGTAGTAGGCGCGCTGATTGTCAGGATAATCCTGCAGAATTCTCGCGGCGCGTTCCACTCCGATTTTCGCCGTCCGGCGCGCGCCAGCCACATCATCCGCGGCGAATTTCAGGTTTGTCGCGAGTAGCGGGCTTTCGTAGTCGTCAGGGTCGAATTCAGTGGCCTTTTCATAACTGGCAATGGCTTGTTGGCTTTTTCCCTGGTGATGCTCGGCACGAGCGAGATGGTGCCAGGCACGGCCGAGGGCCGGGTCAAGTTCGACCGCTTTGCGTAAGTCTCGTTCTGCGTCGACAAACCTTTCGCTCGTTGCGTGACCGTAGCCCTGTGCAAGGTAACTTTCGGCCTGGCCGGGCGCCAGTTCGCTTGCTTTCGTGGCAGCCCTATCGGCCAACTTGCGCCACTTCTTGTCCTTGGAAAAAAAGAGGGCGTATATCGAACTCTGCTCCGCCAACTGTAGCCAGGCGCGAAGAAAATCGGGATCGGTGTCGACCGCTTTTTGAAACATTTCAGCCGATAGTTCGACTTCGCGCTTGCTTCCCGATATCGCATACCCCCGACCGCGAAGGAAATACTGGTAGGCCGTCGAGTTGTCGGTTGTGGCCTTAGGCAGGTCATCCGTACCTAACCGGAACTTCATGGCCTCGAGGATTTGCGCCGCAATGTCGTCCTGGATTGCGAATATGTCGTCAAGTTCGCGGTCGTAGGTTTCCGACCAGAGGTGCGAATCGGTTTCTGCTTCGATCAACTGTGCCGTGACGCGAATCTTGTTGCCGGACTTACGCACGCTGCCTTCGAGGATATGGGCAACTTGCAGTTTTTCCGCCGCTTCCTTGAGATCCGTTTCCTTACCTTTGAACGAGAACGACGATGTTCTCGAGGCAACCCGGAGATTGGGAATCCGCGTCAGCACATTGAGCAATTCCTCGGTCAGTCCGTCACAGAAATGCTCCTGGTCCTTCTCGGCACTCATGTCGGGGAAGGGGAGTACTGCGATTGACGGGCCGCCAGCAATCGCTATCCGGAGTCTGCCGCCGTCGTCCTTTGCAATGCCCTCCGGCGTGATATCAAACCCCCAGGCCAGAATCGCTGCGAGCGGCAAGCCAAGGATGACGAGCACGATGACGAGAGTCAGTGTCCAGGGAGGCAAACCAATCGGCGCGAAGGTTGTTTCGGCAATCTGGATGAGCACCCAGCCCACAATGATATAGGCGACAACCACCCGAATTACCTTGCGCCGCTTCAGTTCTTCCATGAAATCATTCATTTACGCATTATAGAGTACTGAGACAAATAACCCTTTCTTTTCCGAAAATACCTGTTACAGTGCGCCCGTCCTGGCACACATCGGTCTGTGCCAATATCTCCGCGGCGCATTCCGCGTCCCCGGAGTCACTACACAAATTCCAGTCTGGGCCGAACCGTGCATGGCTACATCTTGCTGCGGGTCAGACGTATTCGGAGTACCACCAAATGTTATTTAATCAACTCGGCCTTTCGGCCGAACTGCTGCGTGCGGTCGAAAAACAGGGTTACAAAGAAGCAACCCCGATTCAGCGCGACGCAATCCCCCACATTCTCGAAGGCCGCGACATGCTGGCCAGTGCCCAAACGGGTACGGGCAAGACTGCGGGCTTCACGCTGCCAATGTTGCAGCGGCTACAACCCTTCAATTCCGGCAGGCGTCGTATTCGCGCACTGATACTGGTGCCAACGCGTGAACTCGCGGCACAAGTGAACGAGAGCGTTGGACTGTACGGGTGCAACCTGCCTGTGAAGACGATACAGATTTACGGCGGCGTGAGCATCAGGCCGCAGATTTCTCGTCTTAGAGAGGGCGTCGACATCGTCGTCGCAACTCCAGGGCGTTTACTCGACCATGTGCAGCAGAAAACGATCGACCTGTCAGCCGTCGAAATACTGGTCCTGGACGAAGCAGATCGCATGCTCGACATGGGCTTCATTCGCGATATCCGCAAGGTCATCAAGCTGATACCACGAGAACGTCAGAATCTGCTGTTCTCTGCAACATTCTCGAAAGAGATACGTAGCCTGGCATCGAGCCTTTTGCAGGACCCCGTCGAAATCGAAGTTGCGCCGCGTAACTCGACTGTCGAGAAGGTCAGCCAACTGGTCTATCACGTTGACAAAGCCCGCAAACGTGAGCTTCTGTCACAACTGATCGGCAAGGGAAACTGGCGCCAGGTGCTCGTATTTACACGCACCAAACATGGCGCAAACCGCCTGGCCGAACAGCTCAATACTGATGGCATCAAGTCGGCCGCTATTCACGGTAACAAGTCCCAGGGTGCTCGTACGCGCGCACTTTCAGACTTCAAGGCAAACAATGTCCGGGTGCTTGTCGCCACGGATATCGCTGCACGTGGACTGGATATCGACAAGCTGCCGCACGTTGTCAATTACGAGTTGCCGCATGTGCCTGAAGACTATGTGCATCGTATCGGCCGCACAGCGCGTGCCGGTCTCGATGGTAACGCCGTTTCGCTGGTATGCGTTGATGAGCAGAAGTTGCTGCGTGATATCGAGCAATTGCTCAAGCGCGATATCGACAAAGAGACTATCGCGGGCTTCGATCCCGACCCTCGGATTAGAGCGGAGCCGATCAACAAGGGGCGACCGCAACGATCAAACTCGCGACGTTCGAAGCCGCGCAAGAAAAACCCCCACGACGTGCGTCGCAGGGGCAATTCGAATCGGGCATCTACATCTCGAACATAAGTCCTGCGAAGAAATGCTTACGCGCCAATAGACGCCTTATCCATATCGCGTTGTAGTGCCGCCGCGAGCATGCGCGCGCCTTTCAGGAAGAAAAGCCCATACAGGAATCCACTGATGCCGCCCGCGACATGAGCGAGCACGTTGATCGCGCCGTGGTCTTCCGACACAAACAACTGGTATATGTCACCTCCGATATACCAGCTCGCGAGAACCCAGCCAGGAACCGCGACGGAGCCGAACACGACAAAAAACCAGTAGTAGCAGCGGATTTTTCCGCGTGGCAACAGGTACGAAAACAAACCCATTACGCCCATGACGACGCCGGATAGCCCGAGTGTGCTGTGATGGTTGTTGACCAGTTCTGAAACAACCGAATCGGTAACACCGATGACCAGCGAACTGATGAGGATGAACAAGACGAATGCGGCTGGCCCGATGATCGCCTCAACTGTCGTCGCAAAAGCGAAAAAGAAGATCAGGTTGAAAATAATGTGACCCCAGTCGGCGTGAGCAAAGCTCGAAGTGATCATGTGCCAGGCATTCCATGAGGCCGTGTCGTAGGAATAGCTATTGCCCGGGTCGTCTTTGACGATCGAGCGGAAGTAACGTAGCTCATCGCTCAGCATCTGTGTCACGTAATCCCGGGAGTCATCCGGGCTGAACCCCGACAGAGGCTTGATCGAGTTGGCGATATCGGCGATGTCCTCGGCCTCGGTTTCCGATCGGCTGAGGTGGTACATCACTTCGCCGCAGAAGTCGGCGTCCTTGTATGCCGCAACGCGTGTCATGATCATCTGCGTCAAGTGGCTTTGCGGTTTGGCACAATAGCGGTCGACCGACAATCCGAACGCTCGCCAATCGCTTTCCTGCTTCAAAAAGACGGCGGTACAAATTACGCAGATCAGCACCGTGAGCACGGGCCAGTGCGGCAGTTTGAAATCGGCTTTGATGGGCAGGAACATGCGCGCAGACTAGCATGGCCCCTCGCGCACGAACCTGACGCAGTTCATAAAGCTGCGTATGGGATCAGGGGCGTAGCCGGTAACAAAACGGCGACGGGGCCGGTCTGTTATGGCAGGACACATCTACAAATTGATTGAGAAACGGAATGGAACTTTCAGGATTGATTCTGGCAGCCACGCTTGCACTGTCGATGGACGAAGTGCTTGCCGGGCCAGCGCCGTGACGAATATTCGCGTAAGGCTCGCGAGCAATGGCGAGATTCTGGCTGAAGGCCCTCTTGGTTGGGGAATCACGCCGTTTGAGGGCAACCTCTACATCCGCAAGAAGCACATGCGGACAGACAAATTTCGAGTGAACTATGTGCCCGGGCTGTGTCCGTACAAATTCCTGTACGTGTGGATGAACCTGCACCTCAACGATGGTGCCAAGATTCGCAACCTTGCCTGGATGTATTGGCTACCCAATCCCTTGTTGCCTTTTATCTGGTTCCGGGTGGCACTACCCCGGGCGCACCCGGATCTCGAAATCGAGGAATATTGATCCAGGTACAGTTCGAACCCTAGTTATCAAGCGCGCCCTGGTCGATCCAGAGTTTCAATACCTCGATTTGCTCGTCGGTCCATGGGATCCCGCGGCCTTCGGCCAGTGCATCCTCATGATGGGGAGGCATATGAATTTCGGGAGCCGTCTTGTGTGCGACCACGAGGTACAGCGAACTCGATTCGCTGCTGCCCGCGACGACGACCTTTCCAAACTTCGTTCCCTGCATGACGGCATCGTAGCTGTCGAGGCTGAAACCACTGGCGGCATAGCCTTCCGAGTTTTTGTCGTGACACTGCAAGCAGGACGCGAAGAACAATGGCTGTATGTCTTCTGTGTAACTTACCTGGCGTTCGCATCCGAGAAGCCCGGTACACAGGGTGATGAGGCCAATGGTGAACAGTTTCGTTAAGGTCATCGTGTTTTCTCCCGATCTGTATGACCACGGGCCCTACAAACCCGTCAGGAGAAGCATCGACCTAAAATTGTTTAATTCAAGTGAGGACTTTTACCTACTCAGCCGCCATCGAGAAAGCGAATTGCCTCATCCATGTGATCGGGGTCGGGCATTTTGCCGATACGCTGTGTATCGAAAATCAGTTTCACTCCAGGAATGCCGGCTTCCTGATAACTCTCGTAGTCTCTGCGTATGCGCGCCTTGGCATCGTCATTGGTGCCGGTTATGAAAACGTGGCGCTTACGCTGCAGCATTTCCAGACGGTCTGCTGCAATGGACTTCCACATGGCCGAAGTGCGCATGTAAATCGTTCCCTTGAATTCATTGGCATTCAACTGCACGTTAAGCGCAGTCACCGCTGTGCGTCCGGCAGTTCCGATGTATACGCGGTTCAGGTCGATGGCGTATTCCTGTTCAACTGCCCGCAGGCCGAATATGGCATGCCATAGCCTGGCGCTTTCACCGGCTCGCGGGTTGTCCGTGTTCGGTCCTACCCAAATGAGGTTGTGATTCTCGAACACCGCACGCCACTGATCCGGCATGCCGCCATAGCCGTTGGGATCCAGGAAGACAAAGACCCCGGGCGGCCGCGCTGCGTTGTAGGTCTCCGGCACATACATCTGCCATTTGAGCCGCTGGTCCGCAGGGATGCTGTCGTTCAGGGCCAGAGCCATTTCCTCGCCGACAACTTCCAAAGGTGTATGTGTCATGCGAAACATGCCGGTCAGCTGGTCCTGGGCAGTGGCGGGTGCTGCAACAGCGCATGCGAAGATCAGCGCCGCCAGAAAGATATTCTTGTTCATGCGAGCCTCCTAAACGCAATATAGCACTTGGCTACACCGGCTATAATTCGGTATTAACCGACAGGCGGGGCACCAATAATGAAAACCATATCATTCTTACTTGCGGCAGCCGTTCTGGTCAGTTGTGCCCAGGAGCCTTCACCCGACGCCACACCTGACGCCGTGCCAGATCCACGTGTTGCCGAGATACATGAGACAACGGTGTTCGTGGATATGCACGCGCATCCGAGCCGATTCCACCGCGAGAATGTCGAGTCGATTTCGGCCGAGGAAATCGAGGTGTACCGCAAGAGCTATATGGATGTCGCAGTCGCAAATATCAGTAGCGATATGGCATACGATGGCGACTACACCAATCGTGACGGTTCGGTCGTCGGGGATGGCAAGTACAAACCGGCGCCGGGCGAGGTGTATGCACTGGCAGCCGATCGACTCGCACGGGCGATGAGAACCGTCGAGCTTGGCTATGCGGTTCATGCCGATAGCCCGGCAGTTGTCCTCGAAGCCCGCGAGCGTGGAGAGGTCGCTGTCCTGCCAGCCCTCGAAGGGGCGGATGCGCTCGAAGGCGACATTGAGAATTTGTACCGAATGTACGACAACGGATTGCGGCTCATCCAGCTTGTCCATTTCCGCAACAACGAACTTGGGCACATGCAAACCTGGCCTTATTCACCCGGTGGTTTGACCGAATTCGGTCGCGAGGTTGTGAAAGAGGCCAATCGCCTGGGACTTATAATCGACATGGCGCATTCGAATCACGAAACGATGATGGACATACTGGAATTGTCGGAACACCCGGTGATTTTCAGCCACGGTGGCGTCCGCGAATTCACCGACAATGATCGCGCCGTAAATGATGATGAGATCCGCGCCATTGCAGAAAACGGTGGCATCGTCGGCATCTGGCCGCACGGCCGGCATATCTCGGATGTGGCCGAAATGGTCGACTACATTGAGCATGTCATCAAGGTCGGCGGTATCGATCATGTCGGTATCGGCTCCGATCTCCGCGGAATTTCGCGGTACGTAGTCGGTTTTGATGAAGATGCCAAGTTTCACGCCATCGCGGCCGAGCTCCTGAATCGTGAGTACAACAGCGACGACGTCGGCAAGGTGATGGGCGGCAACTTCTTCCGTGTCTGGGAGGCTGCGACCGCAGGAGAGGCGGCCGGACTGTGACATACCGGCAGTATGGGCCAATCGATCCCCGCGATGCGTTTACGGTCACGGCACGCGAGGATGATGAGGGCACACAGTCAGCCGCCGCATCGCAGGCGGCTTTGTTGCTGGCCATCCGGTCGGGCGTACTTGGTGACACCGCGACCGTTGAGGAACTGGCGGAGTTCCCCCTGCCTGATGTCTCGGCGCTCAAGCGAGCCCGGCATCTGAAGGTGGCTGATGCTTGCCGCTACCTCGGCGCCAGCGAGCGAGAACTGGGCCAGGATAAGGAGCCCGCGCTCGAGAAGGAAATGACCCGGCTTATTCACGAGATTTATGAGAAACCCTGCCTGGAGGCGGCAGCAGCTCTCTTCGAGGCCGCCATGCACAGCCCGCATCCGCTCGTCGCTGTAGCCGGGGCGGCAGGTGCCCGCGAAACGACCCGCTTGCGTCCGAAAATTCGCCGCACGCTTGAACAGGCGTACGAAAGTGAGGACAGGTTAACGTCGCGCCTCGCCGTTGCTGCCATGAGTCAGATCGGCCCGATGGAGGCAATTCCAAAAGGGCAGGTCGTTGCCCAACCCAGGTCTCGTAAACGCCGCCGCAAATCCGACACAGCTGTGATTACGCACGGTACCTGGGCAGCGGATGGCTCCTGGTACCAGCCGGGCGGCGACTTCTACGGGGCGCTGAAGTCGAAGCGGCCTGACTTGCAGGTGCATGACGAGAGCTTCAGGTGGACCGGGGCTTACTCGAAAAAAGCACGCCGGGCAGACGCGGCGCTGCTGCAGCAGTGGATACCTGACCAGGGTCTGAGCGCACCTGATTTCTTCGCGCACAGCCACGGTGGAACGGTCGCGCACCTGGCAACGAAGCGCGGTGTGGCGTTCGATAAGCTCGTGCTACTGAGTTGGCCGGTGCACAAGCAGTGGTATCCCGATTTCTCGAAAGTCAGTCGCATCGTCGATATACGTGTGCACCTGGATTTGGTCATCATGCTGGACAGGGGCAGACAGCGTTTCAAAACGAAAAATGCGAAGCTCAAGCGACATAGAAACGGTTGGTTCAACCACAGCGCGACCCACGACCCGGAGTACTGGGACGACAACGATCTGTGGGGCAGGGTGTGACGCCATTACGTGTACTTGCTGCAGGCATCATGTGGCGCTTGTTCGGTGCCCGGGGCAGCGCGGATACGCTGCTTGAGGCGGTATCCAGCCAGGACGAGCAGAACCGGATGCTGGCGGGCATATCCCTGGTCAAGGCGGGAGACAGATCCTTTGATCTCATCGAAGACCAGATCGATACCGGGGAAGCGACGCCATCGGCCGTGCGATTGTTGCCTGATATCGATCCGTACAGGGCGCGCGGAGTCATGCAAAAAGTTACGACGCGTGGTGGCGACCTGGTCGAGACCGCATCCGAATGCATCGATACGATCGACAGGATCGAATCGGTCGAGGATGACTAAGGGTAGAGTCGCCTGCCGTAGGCGCCGGCAAAATAGCGGGCGATTCTGTGAATCCAGCGGTTTTTCGGATTCTTCCAACTTTCGGCGACGGCAATTTTGACGTCAGTTTCACGCTTGGCCAGTACACTCTCGTTGGCTGGCGGGAACAGGTGCTGATTGCCCCAGTCGATATGTACCCGATCCGCCGCGACAAACAGGGATCCCGGTATTGGAATATCCGCCCATTCCGAGATGGCTGAAATTGTGTCGACCGGATTGGTCGCAAGATCTTCATAGCGCACGGCCATGAAGTGATCGCCCAGCGCGGGTCTCCATTTTTCGAGAGTTTGTTGTCGATTGAGCCAGTCGCGCGCATTTTTGATCAAAGCCGAAAAACTCTTCTTGCGCTTGTACCAGCTGCACGCGACGGCGCGTGGATCACGAATCAGGTTCAGGACGTACAAATCGACGTTTGGAAGTTCGCCAAGTGCTGCCGCGTATCCCGGCGCTTTGGAGGTGTCGATAAACGCCGATGCGTGCGTCACAGCGGCCAGAGAGTCGAGCACAGCTCCCATATCTCCTGTCAGCGCGACATCACTGTACACGACACAGTCCTGCAGTTTTTCTGTGCAACTGCAGTGCACATTGTCCTCGTACGCCCTGTTCAGATGCCTCATCTGGCCGAGATTGAAGACGGAGTTGTCCTGCGAAAGCAGCAATGACAGCAACGTACTGCCCGTTCGGCCGGTGCCACTGATTGCGATGACCTTGAGCTTATCCATATACTGCGTAGGGTCGCACAAAGAGCTTAATAATTCCTCGATGCCAGCCGCGCCAATCTTCTTAATTTGCTCCGAACGCTCGGGCTCTAATCTGATCAGTTCGATCATCGGCGAGCATCCCGAAGTTTACGCGCACCCGCCGTATCACCTTGGTCGCGACCTGATCCTGCGCCTGCACGAGATCGCCGAGGGTGGGGTTTCGTCCGAGGCACTGCAAATACTGAAGCACAGTGCAGTGACCCGGATTGCCAGGTACCGGGGTGACGAAGAGGCGCAGCGTCTTGCCGACTGGATCGATGCGCAGTCGGAAATTGAGCCGCGGGCGCTGGCGCAATTCGTTTTCCAGGAAATGTCGCTCGACGGACAGGGCAAGCACGCATTCGTCAAAGAGAACAATATCCACCAGATGCTGTTCTTCCTGGTCGATTGTTTTCCCGATGCGAAGTTCGTTTTCCAGGTGCGTGACCCCCGGGACTTCTTGTTGTCATGCGTCGCCCGTCGCAAGCGCTGGATGGGTAACAAGTTTGGCTCCATTCGCAATGCGATGAATGTCTGGCGCGAAGACCAGCTCGGCGGGCTGACCGCTTACGGCTTGCTGGGGCCCGATCGCGTGCTGTTACAGCGCTACGAGGATCTCGTCGGAAACTTTGAAACTACGGTTGCCAGGGCCTGTGCGTTTCTTGGTCTGGATTTTGATGAGCGCATGCACACCTTCCATGAGGCCGACCACGCGCAGCAACTGGCTGTCAAAGGTGGCCCACGCGAAAATCTGGCCAAACCACTGATGACCGGGAACTTCCGCAAATACCGCAAAGGACTGTCGCGAGGGCAAGTGAAAATTGTCGAGGCCTACAACGGCGACCTGATGGATCGCTTTGGTTATCCACGTGAATACACGGGCCTGTCGAAACCGGGGTTCTTCAGCACGTTCAGGCCACAGTTGACCGAGCCGCTGGAGCGCTTCATTAACAGTGATTTGCGCGCGCACTACAAATTCGGCAACAGCCGACTCAAGAAACAGCTCGACGCAAACGTAACGCCGTTATGCCCGCCATTATGGGACGACTGAATTGAGCGCGTACCAGGCCGGCAGCCGGATTCTTGAAGTTGCACGTGATGATCCTGGCCGCATTGCGCTGATCATTGACGGCGAGTCGTGGACCTACGGCGAGCTTGTTGCTGCAGCACTCGGAGTCGCCGGGCATTTTTCGCCCGTTTATGACGACGAACCGCAGCCAATTACGGCGGTAATGGCGCAACGCCATGTTTCAAGTTACATCGGTATTCTGGCAGCGCGATTCTCGGGGCAAGCGTATGTGCCACTCAACGTCAATCATCCGTGCCAGCGCAACGCGACGATTCTGAAGAGTTCCGGTGCAGAGCGCGTCGTGTGCGGCGAGTTTGCGGCGGCATCTTTGCAGGAGATCACAGCGGCGGCTGGCCTGTCCGATGACGCACTCCCGATTATCAGTTGCGGTGAGCACAAAGCCGACCATGAAATTGATTCGAGTATGCAGGCACCCGAACGGGAGCAGTCGCTCAACGATCTCGCGTACATCCTGTTTACGTCTGGTAGTACGGGCAATCCGAAAGGTGTGCCGATTCAGAACGCCCAGCTCGAGGCCTACCTGAAGGCGGCCGGACGCATGGTCGACGTGCAGCCGGATGATCGTTTTTCCCAAACCTTCGAGTTGACCTTCGATCTGTCAGTGCACGACCTTTTCCTTTGCTGGGAGAATGGCGCGACGCTGGTGGTCGCGTCGGAGAAAGAACTGCGCATGCCGTCGGCCTATGTCCGCGATCACGCCATTACCTGCTGGTTCTCGGTGCCGTCGCTTGCGTACCAGGTGCGCCTGCAGGAAGACCTCGTTCCCGGCGCGTTTCCGAGCTTGCGATCGAGCCTGTTTTGCGGCGAAGCGCTGCCTACGGTCGTGGCGATTGAATGGGCAAAGGCCGCACCGAACTCTGTCGTTGAAAACTGGTACGGGCCGACCGAGGCGACGATCGCATGTTCCAGGTTCATTCTGACAGGCGAGTTCATTGCAGACGATACGGTGCCGATCGGAAAGGCGTTCGACGGCATGGAGTTACTGGTTCTCGATTCCGGGCAAAGACCAATACCGGATGGTGTGCCTGGCGAGCTGTTTCTTTCCGGTTCTCAGGTCGCGACTGGATATCTCAATGACCCGGAAAAGACAGCCGCGAGCTTTGTGACATTGCCGGGCGGTAGACAGGCGTACCGAACTGGTGACAGGGCAGTGGTTGACGAGGACGGAGACGTGCGATTCCTGGGTCGCGTCGACAACCAGGTGAAAGTCCGCGGATATCGCATCGAGCTTGGCGAAATCGAGGCGGCACTGAGAACGGCGTCATCGGGCCTGAATGCGGTCGCACTTTCCTGGCCGGGTGGAGCCGAGATCGCGACGTCAATTGTTGCTGCGCTCGAGACCGGCGATGCGGACACGGCGGCGATACAGCGACAAATCAGCACGACGTTGCCGGACTACATGGTGCCGGCAATGATTTTCTGTGTCTCCGAATTTCCGAAGAACGCGAGTGGCAAGGTCGACCGCCGCGGGCTCGGTGAACTCCTGCTCGAAAAGACCCGACTCGAGAGCGACGCAGATACGTCCGGATTGTCCGACGAAGCCGCGTTCCTGTTGAAGTCAATCCTGGCTCACGCACCGTTGCTCAGCCGCGAAAACATCATGGCAGCGAAGAACCTGTTCGACGCGGGCATGGATTCAATCGCGTTCATCAGCTTCACTACGGACATTGAGCATCAGTTCGGGATGTCGCTGGACCAGGACACCGTTATTCAGCTATCCGAAATGTCCTTCGATGACATTGCCAGGGAAGCGCGCGGTGAGACGAACAAACTCGCACCGGGACAGGTCGATGAGCCGGAGTTGAGCTTGTTCGACCGGCTGCGAAAATTGCTTGGCATCCCCCGCATCATCAAAAAGCCTCGCGCCAATCGAGCCCTGCAATTTATTGAGCGTTTCCCGGCTTACTTGAAGGAGCATGGTGCACCTGATGTGCTCGCGGTGGGCTCGTCGGGCACGTTTCGCGCCATTTGCCCACCTGAGTTCGAGCCGGCCGTCGTGCTCAATGCCGGTTTCCCGGCGGTCAACGCGGCAGGCATGCGCATGATGTGTGAATTCATTCGGGAGCAGTGCGAGGCAGTTGGCGTACGTGTGCCCGTCGTGATCTATGAGTTCGATCCGATGCACATAAGTACGACGCCGCCCAGCGGCGACATCAACCTCGGCCCGGACTTTTTCGAGGGCAACGTCGTTTCGCTGCGAGGCAAAAATACGAGCCTCGAGTTTCAGTGGCTCGCGGATACACGCGGTGCCTGGAATGCGCCGGATGAGGCGCGCCAGAAGGAGCGCAAGCCGAACTGGGTGCGCGAGCGGGACCGGGTTATTGCGGGCGCATATCTTGGTGAAATCGAATTCGATGAGAAGGCCGTGGACCACTGGTACATCGGTGCGCGGGCATTGCAGGAAATTTCTGACCGGATGGTTTGCTTCTTACACCCCGCAGACCGAACAATGACCGATGAAATCAAGGACAGCTGTGGCAGTGACAGGCTAATCGCGTTCACAAGCGACATCTGTGAACAACTGGGCATCGACGTATTGTCATGGGAGGCGTTCGATCTCGAGCCGGCCGACTTTCTTGATATCAATCATATGAACGCGCGCGGCGGCCGGGAAAAGCTGAGTCGCCAGCTCGCAGGGCTGGTTCATTCGTCCGACTAGCTGCTCACGGTGTCGCGATAAGTAAGCGAACGGTCCTGGACGGGCCATCTCCGTCGGCTGCGTTGTAGCGAATG
>Ga0255049_10000068_pt1 | contig 55137 bp, 49 predicted proteins | sample JV7_2_3_MG_FD_183615 | JGI IMG/M metagenome (GOLD analysis project Ga0255049, IMG submission 183615) | Seawater microbial communities from Jervis Inlet, British Columbia, Canada - JV7_2_3 | ecosystem: Environmental > Aquatic > Marine > Inlet | place: Canada: British Columbia | collected 2016-10-06 | reverse complement strand
CTGCCTGAAGTACAGTCGTACCAACCGGCACCTGCCCGCGCAATCCCGAGGGCATGAACAGTACATTGACTTCGTCATCACTCATGGGCGCCTCTATTAATTGTCTTTTTCCACGATTGCTGCGTTAGCTCCGTGCTCAGGTCCTCATGTATTTGCATATACACTGCGGCCTTGTGCGCGGCGCTTCCTTGCATTCGCGAAAAAATCCTAATTACTAGAGGCACCCACATTTTACTATTTCGCAACCATATCAACTGGCGCGTCTACGGCGACCACCCCTCCGCCCCGTGCCGCGCAGGGTGGCGCCTTCGGGTGGGGGCTCACGAAATTGCTTGATCCAGCGCCCGCAATTGGGATCTTTCCCGAGCATCACATCGGCACCCAGGCTTGCACTAATGACTTCCGAATGCAGCGGGTTAGTTATTGCCGATGTCATGCCAGCCTGAATCGCCATGCTGATAAATGCGCCGTTGAATCCATTTCGATTGGGGAGACCGAAACTGATATTGGAAGCGCCGCAGGTGGTATTGACTTTCAGCTCGGTGCGCAGGCGGTGAATCAATCGCAGTACTTCACGACCGGCCGTGTTAATCGCACCGATCGGCATCACCAGCGGATCGACAACGACGTCACTCGCTGGAATTCCATAATCTGCTGCACGCTCCACAATCTTTTTAGCCACATCGTAGCGAACGTTGATGTCTTCGGAGATTCCGGTTTCATCGTTAGATATTGCGACCACGGCAGCACCATGCTTTTTAATCAGCGGTAATACGCGATCGAGGCTTTCATCTTCACCGGTTACCGAGTTGACCAGGGCCTTACCCTGGTACACGGCGAGTCCGGCTTCGAGTGCCTCTATAATTGAGGAGTCGATACTCAATGGCACATCGGTCAGGCCCTGTACCAGCTGGATCGCCTCAGCCAGTATGCGTGGCTCATCAGAAAGTGGTATGCCGGCATTGACGTCAAGCATATGCGCGCCGGCCTGCACCTGGGCAATCGTATCCGCTTCGACCCGGCTATAGTCACCGTTCTTCATTTCCTCTGCCATAATTTTGCGCCCGGTCGGATTGATACGCTCCCCTATAATGACAAAGGGACGATCGAATCCGATGACTAACTCTTTAGTCGCTGAACTAACAACCGTTTCGGTCATGGTGTTTTCCTCTAAAAATACCTACTTGATTACTGAGAGTTCGAATTGTTGATCCATTGACTAATCCTTCACTCATGCCGACACGGCACTTTCACATCCCGGGTACCAGGGTTGACGCCCAGCCAGCACCCCCGATTCCTTTATAATATCGGCGACCGCTTCTTCCTGGCGATACGCCATCACGTGAACTCCACTAATACCTTCTATTTCACGAACCTGTTGAATCAGTTCGATGCAAATATTCTGGCCCTCTTTTTTCTGATTCTCGGCACCGGCCAGGCGGCTGATAATCTGATCCGGAATATTGATACCAGGTACATTATCGCGAATCCAGGTCGCTGTTCTGGCAGATGCAAGCGGGCCGACGCCAGGCAGGATAAAGCAATGTTCCAGAAGCCCCAGGTCACGAACTTTGGCCATGAACTGCTCTAATTGCGGAATATCGAAAATATACTGAGTTTGTATAAAATCGGCGCCTGCGGTGATCTTTTTTGCCAACCGGTGGGGACGGTAATCGATCGGTGGAGCAGACGGGTTTTCGGCGGCGCCGAGAAAAATCTCCGGTGCCGCGGTAATCGCGCGGCCGCTCAGGAATCTGGATTCGTCGCGCATGGTTTTAATCGTTTCCAGCAGCGACATGCTGTCCAGATCGAAAACCGGTTTCGCTTCCGGATGATCGCCCACCTGAACACCATCACCACTCAAACAGAGCACATTACTCACCCCCATCGCCGCGGCGCCCAGCACATCGCCCTGGATTGCAATACGATTTTTGTCGCGGCAGGAAATCTGCATGATTGGGGAATATCCGACGCTGGTCAACAGCGCGCACATCGCAACACTCGACATGTGGCAATTCGCACCCGAACCATCGGTAGCGTTCATGCCGTCAACATAGCCATCAAAAACCTGCGCGCGTTCATAAACGTCTTCTGCCAGCGCTGAATCCGGTGGTGCAAGTTCGGCGGTAATCGCAAAATGACCCTCCTTTAATACCTGTTCAAGTCGCCCAGTCGATACATACCCGGGTTTCTTCGGCAATGGCCTGGCAGCAGGATTCTGATTAGGCGCGATCATGCAGCGTCCTCAGCTTTTTGCCGCAGATATTCCTTTTCGGTAACACGCAGCCATGACGAACTGCCCTGGTAACTGAAATTTACCGGTAGCTGTACCTGCTGAATTGCTTCGGATCTTTTCATTTTTTGGCTGCCACGCCAGGCTTCGACCCAGACGCAACGCATTTCCGGTTTAACTTCACAATAGCCATTCAATCGAACACCACCACAAGGTCCGTTACGGATCGACTTCGGACAATTCATCGGGCAGGACATACCGGTAGAGCTCAGTACACATTGTCCGCACATCTGGCAATCGAACATCAAATTCTTGGCAGCTTTTTCCAGCATGCGCATCGGTTTTTCGACTCGTTCGCGACCGATAATCCGCCACAACGGGAATAGCCGGACAAAAAAGGGTTCAAAAAAATAGTAAACCGATTCGAGCTTTTTCGAATGCGTTACCGACCAATGGCGGATTTTGTGCAATATTAGCTCCTATCAGGAATCCAGGCTGCGCGGTTCATCTTTCCCGCTGGCACGAATTAATTTGTCCAGGACCGCTTCGGAATATTGTTCTTCAAGCGTACGCACCAGGATTTTCGCCTGTTCACGGATATTGCCTTCAAAGGGTTGTTCGACGTCATGCCAGGGATCGAAAAAGGCGTCCTTACCCTGCTTTTTTAATCGATAAGAAGCGCGTTCAATTGCTCTCGTGAATCGCGCCGGCAACCGGATACGTGTGCTGCGTCGACCCTCGCGCACCACCACCTGTCCCGGGATATCGTTCCAGTAGACAATTTTTAACTTCGCCACATCGCTGCCTTCATCGCTGCATCAAGCGCCGGTATCATTTCCCCGCTACCGGTGAATATTCGCTCGAATCGAAGACCAAGCTTATCGGCCGCTTTTTGTGCCATCCCGGTCAACTCATCCGAGTCGGTTTGCGCGAGATAAACCAGGCGAGTGTAATTACCGAAGTACATCGACTTTAACTCGGGATGCTTATCCAGCCCCAGGGTACCAATCACCAGTCTTTCAAAATGCCGTGCCAGGAAATCGGTCAGGTAAAATGTCCCCGGCTCTTCTTCCTGGAGGCGTGCGTAGGTTTCCTGTCCGGCGAGGAAGTCATAGCAATGTGCTCCCGGTAATCGACTCACACCTCGTTGTTCCAGTACCCTGTCGAGTTCTCCACTGGTACCACAATCGCCATAGGCAACAAAAATATGGTCATAGGAATCGCGTGCCTTGTCGATCTTGTCGGCTACCGCCTGGGGAATTTTCTCGGGCGTGGCGTGCAAGTCGGCAGTGATGCTTTGCAGATCCATCTGTGCCCAGGCGCCAAGCTTCTTGATGTCGTTTACTTCACGCGCTACGGCAGAACAGGTAATTACCAGAATCGAGGCTGTCTTTTCCATATTGCACTGCCGGGCCGGATTTTATCGGGCGCGGCGCTCTGCTACCAGTTGCTTGGCAGTATCGGCCGCAACGGCCGCATCACGGCAATAGGCATCCGCACCGACCGCGTCGCCGAATTCCTGATTCAGCGGTGCGCCTCCGACCATAACGATATAATCGTCACGAATACCTTTTTCTTTCATCGTGTCGATGACTACTTTCATATAGGGCATGGTGGTGGTGAGTAGCGCCGACATGCCAAGTATGTCTGGCTGATGCTCTTCCAGTGCTTCCAGGTATTTCTCTATCGGGGTGTTGATACCGAGATCGTACACTTCGAATCCGGCGCCTTCCATCATCATGCATACCAGGTTTTTGCCGATATCGTGGATATCGCCCTTAACCGTGCCAATCACCATTTTGCCAGCGGCCGGTTCATCTGATTCTGACAATAACGGTTTGAGCAGTGCCATCCCAGCTTTCATCGCGTTGGCAGACATCAGGACTTCGGGCACGAAAAGTATGCCATCGCGAAAATCGATACCGACGATAGTCATACCGGCGACCAACGCCTCGTTCAATACCTTGTTGGCGCCCCATCCGCGGTCGAGGAAAATTTGGGTGCCTTCAGCGACTTCTTCTTTTAGTCCGTTATAGAGGTCGTCGTGCATTTGCTCGACGAGTTCATCATCGGGCAGGGTCGATAGATCCAGATCATCTTCATAATCGTCGTCATCGTAGTCGGTCATTTAATTCTTCCTCTTGCAACGAAAAGCCGCCAGAACAGGCAGATATAGTAGGAAAGAATAGATATTGCAAGACCAGGCGTCTAACATCGCAGCGACTTCAGATTACCGATACGCGACACGCCCCTAGCGGGCATGATTAAGCCTGTGTCTCAGGTTTTTGCAGAAATTTAGCGACCCGGCAAAATACCAACGGTGGTAACAATAGTAACCCCGGTAGCAAAAGCTCCCAAAGCGCGACGTAAATCGAGTGGATCAATTGTTTGATTACCATCTACATCAGGCATTAGACAACTCCTCGGGTAACGGCGACTGAAGAAACCGGCCAATCACCGGATCTATACTCTGTGCCGCCAGGTACTGCCCCATATGTCTTTCCCCAGGCATGATGTGGACCTGCCCGTGTTGCACTTCATCTGCCATGCGGCGTGACATTTCGGGCGTCGAATTGGGATCATCCTGCGCGGTAATAAAAAGCGCGGGTGCGGCGATATCAGCCAGTTGACCAACATAGGTTTCGCCATTTTCGGCAAATACCCGGTAAGCCCTGCTATACCCGGATCGATCAACCGTTCTGAGCCAGTCACCTACCCGGTGTATCTGTTCTGCACGCGCAGGATCGCTATAATCCTGCTCTGTAAACCAGCGCTCCAGGGTTGAATCCAGCAACATACCCGCCCTTGAACCGGCTAGTATATCGGCGACTTTTTTCGAACGCTGCTGGTGTTCCGGGCTGCGATCATAGGCGACCATCATGGCAATAATACGCAGTACACGGTGTGGGTATTTTAAACAGAAGCCCAGCGTAATCAGCGCCCCCATCGAATGACCACAAAGATTAACCTTTTGAATTTCGAGCGTATCAAGCATTTCGGCTATCTGTTCGATATATTCGTCAAGTGTAAGATCGGCGCCTGGTATCCGGCTATTACCATGTCCCAGCGTGTCATAGGCAATCACCCGGTACTCACCGCTGAAAGCGTCTAGTTGCGGCTGCCATACCTGCTTATTGAGACCAACCCCGTGAATCAGCACCAGCGGCTCACCCGCACCGCAGTCGACAAAGGCAGTGCCGGCATTAGTGCTCTGTTCGGTCAAGGACTTCAAGATTATTATCTGCCGATATTATATTGGCCCAGATATTGAATCATATCCTGTTTTTTATAAATGAAAAATCACCGTGCCCGGCGAAAAGGGACCAAAATCGTCATTCCGGCCCATGAGCCGGAATCCAGTGAAGAGTCGTATAGATTCCGGGTCAGGCCCGGAATGACGGTGAGGAGGGTTTGGAATGCTGTCCCGGGTAATAATGGAACTGATCAGTAAATCAATGAATGCATGTTTTGTGTCGAAGTAGACAGCTCATCTTCGCCCTCAACTGCAAACAGGTTGCTGGCCTGATCCAGATAAGTTTTCGCCTTGTTCATGGTGAAATTTGAATCATATAAAATCGCCAGAACATCTGGCTGGCGATGAAACATCGACCTACCCGAGGTTTTAGCAAGCGATTTGCTTGCCAGTATTCTCAATTTCCAGGCGCGCTCATAGTCGCCCCTGGCATTGTAATGACGGTACAACATTTGATAATCACGAGCCCTGGCGGTCTGTGATACATCATTCAGATGTTGCGCAAACAACTCATCTATTTCAGCCTGCATCGATTCAGCCTGCAGAATATCCAGGCCATCGTTTTTTAACGACTCGAGAATTCCCTGCGAGCGCGTAATCTGACCCGATGAGGCATAGAGTCGAGCAGCCTCCATCGCCGCATCCTGAGCCATGTAGTTGTCATGAAAACGCTGGTGAAATTCAGATAGTGTTTCATACGCACTCGCGGCGGCACCATAGCGGCGTATCGACAAATTGGATTCAATCACCTGGTCGAGGTTAACTTTTGCCTCGCGGTACTGCCCCATAAACATCTGGTTACGCGCTATCCACAATTTTTCGTAGGCCTCAGCGGCATTTCGCGCTAATTCTCGCGATCGAATGTGCAGTCGACCAAGTTGCTGATAGGTATTCGCGGCGGCAATGTTATCTTTTAAACCAAGTGAAATGGCGAGCGCTTCCTGCAAATAAACATCTGCCGAATCAAGTTCCTGCTCGTTGATCGCGGCCTTGCCCAGTAGCAGCATTATATTGCCGAGTTTCTTTTTATCGCCCTGCTGAATAGCAAGTGCGGCAATTTCAAGCAATATCGTGGTGGATTTTTTCAATTCACCATCTGATAACATTCGCTGGATATCCTGCTCTATCGCCGGACTTTCAAAGTTTATCTGTGCAAGTTCGACCGACACATCACTTTTATGGTGAAGAATGGACTGGCCGGGATTATTGATATCGACATTAGCCAGGTACGCACCAGGTGCCATCTCAATTGACTCGGAATCCTGATCGGGTGAATTGCCATAGAACAGGAAGTAAATCAACGCTATCGCGAATATAGCGTTTACGACCGGGGATTCTGATAATAGACGTTTCAATTTCACAGGCTATACCCATCAATGAAATAAACGGTTCCCGAAGATACTACGCCCTTAGGCAGCTAAAGTAAAAATCGCACCCCGCGGGACAGGCTTATATAGTAGACAAAAATACGCATCAATAGTTTTTTTATATAGCTCAATCGGAGCTTTAAAACATGGCTTAAATTCAATTATTCAGGCCAAAACTGTTTCAATTTTAACTGAGAATACCCTTAAGGACCCTCTGATTAATAAGGACTTAGGCCATTTACTGCGAAGTGCGTCTTGTAGCTGCACGCTTCAAGACTCGCAGAGATATGACATAATTAATCAGAGGTTCCTTAAATTAGTTGGGTATACTGTTTTGACGATTTATTGTAGTTGTCTGACTTGCTCTTGATGTCGGATTAATGCCGTATCCTGGCCGAATGAGTGGCCGGCGGCAAGGGGAATTTAATGAACGCTATCACCAATTTATTTACTCAGGCCCGGTTGCAAACCCGGATCATGCTGACCCTGATTTTCGTGGTTTTATTGCAGGCTATTATCAGTGGTAGTTTTACCCTCCACTATATCAAGGTAGTTCTGGAGGATCGAATCGGCGACCAGGCCTTGCAGTTATCTCGAGTAGTTTCGGCGCTTCCACAATTTCGCCAGGGTCTGATCGACCGCGATGTGGACCAGATACAGCCACTGGCGGAATTGATACGGCAGCAGACCGATGCGCGCTTTATAGTGGTTGGTGACCTGGACGGCATCCGATTTTCACACCCGATTCCTGAACGTATTGGCAAGAAGCGTGTCGGTGGAGACAATCAGCGCGCAATCGAGAAAAAAGAGTCTTATGTTTCGAAAGCGGTTGGCAGCCTCGGGCCTTCGATGCGAGGTAAGTCACCGGTACTGGATAGCGTGGGAAAGGTGATCGGAGTAACCAGCGTTGGCTACATGCTTGATAGTGTAGGAGAAACCATTAGCGGTTATCAAAAATCCGTCATCCTGATCGTTATAGCGTCGTTATTCATCAGTGTGCTGGTAGGCATAGGAATATCTGAACACTTTAAACGTATTCTTTTCGGACTCGAGCCCGAGGAGATTGCGCGGCTATTTGAAGAACGCAATGCGACGCTGGAAACCGTGCACGAGGGCATTATCTCAATCGATCGCGAAGGCATCATTACCACCTTCAATAAAACTGCGGTTGAAACCTTAAACCTGCCGTTGGAGCAGTCGTTAACGGGGCAGGATATTCGGCAGGTCCTGCCCGACAGCGATATCCTGGGTGTGCTCGAAAGTGGTCAGCCCGAACATGACAAGGAAGCCTGGCTGAATGGCCAAAGCCTGATCGTCAACCATCTACCAGTCATGGTGCAGGGGCAAACCACCGGCGTTGTCTCGAGTTTTCGCCCTAAGGGTGAGCTCGAATTATTAACCCGCCAACTGTCACATATCGAGCAATATGCCGAGACCCTGCGATCGCAAAGCCACGAATATGCCAACAAGCTGCATACGATCGCCGGGTTGATTCAAATTGATGCGAAAGACGAGGCGCTCGATCTGATCGGTCAGGAAAGCAAGGGTATCCAGGAGCTGGTCCACCTGCTGGTCGATGCAGTGCCCGACCCGATACTGGCGGGCTGCATACTCGGTAAGTTCAATCGAGCCCGCGAATTAGGTCTGGAACTGGTAGTCGACCGCGAAAGCCACATGGTGGATGTCCCCGAACTGTTACCCCGGGAGCGCCTCGTAACCTTGCTCGGAAACCTGCTGGATAACGCATTTGAGGCCACCCGTCTTCATTTGAAACAAAACTCCGATGGTCAACCTACGGTAAGGCTCACGATGAGCGATTATGGTAATGATCTGATTTTTGAAATCGACGATAGTGGTGACGGTATACCAGTTAAGGAGCAACAACGAATTTTCGAAAAAGGTGTGAGCACGAAAATAGAGTCCGGCCACGGTTATGGACTGTTTTTGGTATCGGCAATCCTGAAGGAATTACACGGCCAAATCAGCATGCACAACCATGAGAGCGGAGGAGGCCGGGTCATCGTTTACCTGCCAAAGACAGCCGATCTCAAAGAAAAAGCAGTTTCGATAGAAAGGGTTAATGTATGAGCCTTATCCGCACCATCATCGCCGAAGACGACCCCCGAATCGCCGAAATTCAGCATCGGTTTCTGGAGAAACTGGATGATTTTGAAGCGATAGGGCTTGCCCACAACCTTGAAGACTGCCGTGAAATGATCGATATTCTCGAGCCCGACCTGGTGTTGCTGGATATCCATTTCCCGGATGGAAACGGTCTCGAATTTCTGAAATCCCTGCGCGACGAGAACCGAAATATCGATGTTATTCTGGTAACCGCCGCCAGGGATGTTGAGTCGGTGAAGAGCGCCATGCATGGCGGCGTATTTGACTATATTGTCAAACCGCTGGAATTTAGCCGCATGCGCGATTCATTGAGTCGATACCGGGATCATATCGAGCGGCTGAACGCACTGGATACCGTCGAACAATCCGATATCGATGGATTGCTTCCCAGGGCAAAATCTGCTACCTCTGCTAAACCTGCGGCCAATGTTCTACCCAAAGGTATAGACGCCCTGACACTGAACAAGGTGCGTGAATTATTTCAATCTGTCTCGGAATCACAAGGTGCAGAACTGGTCGGACAAAACATCGGCATCAGCCGAACAACTGCGAGGCGATACCTGGAATACCTGGTTAGCACCAATGAACTCGTAGTAGATGTAACCTATGGGGGCGTTGGTCGCCCTGAACGTCACTATTGCCGATTGCAATCCGGCTAGAAGCGCAATACAGTACCAATAGCAGGCCCTGTGAACATTATGAACAGTATTTGCTTAATAGAATAAAAACACAATATCGTTCAATTGTTTCTCAGGTTCTGTTATCGGCGTAAGTTTGCCGTGGATAACCAATAAACAGGAGGAAATATCCAATGAGTAAAATAACAACTATCAGTAGGCGCAGCCTGTTGGCACTCACCCTGGCGGGTAGTGTTGGCATGACAATGGCTGTAGCACCGCTGTCGTTACAGGCATCGAACCTTGATTCAATCCACTTTCTAATCCCGGGTGGTGCAGGCGGTGGCTGGGATGGTACCGCACGTGGTACCGGCGAAGCCCTGACCAAAGCGGGTATCGTCAAATCGGCATCCTACGAAAATATGTCTGGCGGCGGTGGCGGAAAGGCCATCGGTTTTCTGATCGAAAACGCGGATTCCAACCATGGCACGCTAATGGTTAACTCCACGCCGATCGTGATTCGGTCGCTGGTCGGACGTTTTCCGCATAATTTCCGGGACCTGACCATGATCGCTGGAACCATCGGTGACTATGGTGCCATTATCACCGGCAAAAACAGCCCTTATAAAGATTTTAGCGATCTCGTGGCTGCTTATAAGAAGAACCCCCGCGATGTGTCTGTTGGCGGTGGCTCGGTGCCAGGTGGCATGGATCACCTGATTGCCGCGATGGCGTTCCAGGGTGCTGGTGCGGACCCGACCAAGGTCAAATATATTCCTTTTGACGCCGGTGGAAAGCTAAATGCCGCAATCCTGTCGGGCGAAGTCGATGCCGGTTCAACCGGATTTTCCGAGGCGATTGCCCTCGCTCAATCTGGTGAGATGCGGATTCTCGCTGTAACATCTGATCAACGGGTTCCCGCGTTCAAAGACGCCCCAACGCTTAAAGAACAGGGCATCGATGTCACTTTCGTCAACTGGCGCGGATTTTTTGCGGCTCCAGGCTTGCCGGATAGCAAGGCCAATGCCTATCGCTCAGCAATTTCCAAGATGTACGACACGCCGGAGTGGGAAGCTGTGCGTGCGCGTAACGGCTGGGTCAATATCCACAACCCTGGCGATAAGTTCACCTCGTTCCTTGAAGACCAGGAAACCGTTATCAAGGATTTGATGACAAAACTGGGTTTCTTGTAATAAACTACCCGGGCCGGGGCTCTTTGATCGAGCTCCGGCCTTTAGTTGTTTTATCAAAGGAGGGCCATCATGACGCTTGACCGCGCTATTGCCGGGCTATTCGTCCTCCTCTGTCTAATCTACGGCTACACTGCCTTCGTTGCCATGGAGGCCAGCCTCCTTCCATTTGAACTAAACATGACTTTTTTACCCAACACCATGCCGAAGTGGCTGAGCGTTCTGGGCGTCATTGTTGGCCTGGTTGTGGTGATTCAATCCGCTCCGAAAGAGAACGATGAAATTGATGCCAGTGAAATTGATTACCGCAATTTGCGGCAATACAAGCTAGGTCAGGCACTGTTTCTTCTAGGACTGATGGTTGCCTATGCGCTACTGTTGCGCCCGATCGGGTTCCTCGCAGCGACAACGTTATTTCTGGCGGGTGGTAGCATTATCCTCGGAGAACGAAATTACAAACTCCTCTTCCCTATAGCGGTATCTACCGCCTTTATAATCTGGTATCTGGTTCAGGAAGTGTTGGGGATATTCCTGCGTCCCTGGCCCTGGTTTATATGAGCCTGATTTTGGGACACATATCGGATGATTGAAGGACTTCTCCTGGGGCTTGAGACAGCCTTATCTCTACAAAATCTTATCATGGTCGTGGCCGGGTGTTTAATCGGTACGATTATCGGTATGCTGCCGGGGCTGGGCCCGATGTCAATCATCGCCATTATGATCCCGATTGCGATCAAAATCGGCGACCCATCCGCAGCCCTCATTCTGTTGGCCGGTGTCTACTACGGCGCGATTTTTGGTGGCTCCACTTCATCAATCCTGATCAATGCCCCGGGAATTGCCGGTACCGTGGCAACTGCATTCGATGGCTACCCGTTGGCGCGTAAAGGAAAAGCTGGTAAGGCGCTAACCATCGCCGCCATCTCCTCGTTCGCGGGTGGCACGGTCGGTGCCGTATTATTGATGGGGTTTGCACCCGCTTTGGCCTCGGTTGCCCTGCTGTTTCATTCGGCCGAATATTTTGCATTGATGATTGTCGGCCTGTCAGCGATCTCAGCATTTGCCGGGACAGGCCATGTCGCCAAGGCCCTGATGATGACAGTTATGGGCGTGATGCTGGCAACAGTTGGGGAAAGCGCACAATTCAACGCGCCCCGGTTTACGATGGGAATTCTGGACCTGCAAAGCGGTATCAGTTTCATCACACTGGCGATGGCGTTGTTTGCGCTGCCCGAAGCCCTGTACCTGGTGCTCGATCCCAAGCGTTCTAATACCGGCGGCGCCGGTGACAAAATCAAGGACCTGCGCATCACCAAAGCCGAAGCCATACAGATTGCGCCTGTCGTCGGACGACAATCGATTCAGGGATTTCTGATCGGCGTCATGCCCGGCGCGGGTGCCACCCTCGCCTCGTTTCTGGGTTATGCGGTCGAGCGCAACCTGGCCAAGGGCGAAGATCGGGCCGAGTTTGGCAAGGGTTCTGTAAAAGGACTTGCGGCACCCGAGACTGCCAATAACGCTGCCTGTACGGGATCGTTTGTTCCGCTGCTGACGCTTGGCATTCCCGGTTCCGGTACGACGGCTATATTGCTCGGTGCCCTGATTGCCCTGAATGTCACGCCGGGGCCGCGGCTGATGGTCGACAACCCGACCATATTCTGGTCCGTGATCATTTCCATGTATATCGGTAACGTCGTGTTATTGATCCTTAACCTGCCGCTTATTCCCTATATAGCCAAACTATTGCTGGTGCCACGCAATTACCTGATCCCGTTCATATTGTTTTTCACGATGATGGGAAGCTATATCGGTCAGAATAATTCGACCGAGTTATTGTTACTCACTGGCATGGGTATAGTGGCGACGGTCATGCGATTTGCCGGTTATCCGCTGGCGCCGATGCTGATCGGGTTTATTCTCGGGCAAATGCTGGAAGACAATTTTGCCCGCGCGATGAACTTGACCGACGGCATTAGCTTTATGTGGGAACGTCCGATGACGATGGCGTTGCTGATAATTGCGGTATTATTGATATTTTTACCCTCGATAAGAGAGCAGCTCGCTACCTGGCGCCGACGCGGTGTCGCCGAGGGAGATTAGCCCGTATATTGCATAAAGGCGGTGATAACTTATGCCTTTTATCAATAAATTCAAATATTTAGCAACGAAAAACAGGAAATACAGTTTATACCTGAACGAAGTCAGGAAAAATCTGGCGGCCAATCTCGATCGATCCCCCTTGATGCGTAGCTACGGCTATGCATCGGCGGACGATCAATCAACATTGTTTGCCATATTTCCCCTGAGCTTCGTTCCCTTCATGCAATATACGGGCTAGCCTGGCTATTAATTAGCCACTCATCATACCGGTTAGTTTGTTAAGATTAGCCGATGAAAATAATTTCAATCGACCATACTGTTTTGACCGTCAGTGATATCCAGGCGACTGCCGATTTCTATGAATCAACCCTCGGCATGGCGGCAGAAACTTTCGGCGAGGGTAGAATCGCGCTGAAATTTGGCGCACAAAAAATAAACCTGCACCAGCAGGGTAATGAGGTCGAACCCAAAGCTGATTCACCCACACCCGGTTCGGGTGATTTATGTTTTGTCACCGAAACCCCTCTGGATACCGCAATCGCGCATGTGCAAAACCTGGGCGTAGAAATCATCCAGGGCCCGTGCCAGAGAACGGGTGCACAGGGCCCGATCCTGTCCTTCTATTTTCGAGATCCCGATTTAAACCTGATCGAAGTGGCATCCTACGCCTGAGTGCTCACACGCCTGGAATGTTAATATGAAACCCGTGTCCGAAAAAAATAATTTTTTATATCTGGTTATTTCACTGGTGATTCTGCTCCTGGTAGGCGCACTGGTGGATCAGTTTCCGAGCAAGCTGGGGCAGCATTTTTTCCAGGCCGTTACCGTGATCACGCTGGCTTCAGGCATTGTTAACTTCAGGTCAACCCGACTTTTGTTTCATACCGGTGTCGGTTTTACAGTGTCTGTGCTGGTGATTGTAATACTCGGTATGCTACTCGAAATATCCGGATTGAGTTATTTGCATCTGCTTATTCTGACCCTATTTTACGCATGGGCAACCTGGCTCGCTGCCAGACAGGTCCTATTCACGGGCCCAATTGATGGCAATAAAATAGTCGGTGCTATTTGTATTTACCTGTTAATCGGCCTGGTCTGGACCCTGTCATACCTGTTTATTGCACAGGCCATACCCGACGCGTTCAATGGTCTGGAGCAGGCTGTCTGGTATGACAATTTTGCCGACGCGGCCTATTACAGCTTTGTAACCCTGACTACGCTTGGTTATGGTGACATCAGCCCGGTTATCCCGGTAGCACGTTTTCTTGTCTTTATGGAAGCCATAGTGGGTGTGTTCTATATGGCCATTCTGGTGGCTAGCCTTATTGGTATAAGAACTTCCAGATTAAAATCTGAAAATAACTAACGATTCAAACGGTTGCTTTTTCAGTGTCGGCGATTACCTGGTGGTAAAATGCCAGTCACTCCAGTTAAAATCGAGCCATCAATAATTGATAAAAAGTATTGTGCCGATGAGCAGGGCATAAAAAATTCTAAGGATTAAATATGAATAATAATGAATTCACAAAAAATACCATTGAAGCGGCCATTCGGCTGGGCTTATTAATGCTACTTGCTTTCTGGTGTTTTAGTATTATTAGACCCTTCGTGTTACCCGTGATGTGGGGTGTCATCATTGCGGTGGCCATCTATCCAGTGTTTACAAAGCTTAAAACCGCATTGGGTGGTAAAAACAAGCTGGCATCGGTTATTTATACCCTGGTTGCCCTGGCATTATTGATCACGCCAACTATTTTTATTTCTGATTCGCTAATTGAAACTTCGGCTGCAATCGCCGATAAGTACACCACCGGTGATTTTAATATCCCGCCACCCGCTGAAGCTGTCAGGGACTGGCCCCTGGTAGGTGAAAAGGTATATTCGATCTGGGCCAAGGCATCGAATAACCTCGGAGAAACATTGGTGGCTTACCAGCCTCAGCTTAATTCGGCTATACAATCGCTTGTCTCCGCAGTGGCTGGTCTTGGCGTCGGCATCCTGCAATTCGTATTATCTATCATTATATCCGGGGTCCTGGTGGCAATTGCCCCAGATGCTTACCAGCTCACTACGAAAATATTTACTCGGTTAACAAATACCGAACATGGGCAGGAATATACTGATCTATCTAAAGCGACAATACGTAGCGTGGCCCAGGGCGTACTGGGCGTTGCACTGATACAGGCGGTTTTGGCAGCGATAGGCATGGGGATTATGGATGTGCCTGGCTGGGGACTCTGGTCAATCGTCATCCTGGTATTTGCGATTGCTCAATTGCCGCCTATTCTGGTACTTGGATTCGTAATCGCCTATGTTTTTTCAGTCGCAGACACGACACCGGCGGTTATTTTTGCAATCTATAGCCTTATTGTCAGTGCCAGCGATGGCTTTTTAAAACCCCTGTTCCTCGGGCGTGGTATGAGCACACCGATGCTGGTGATTCTACTGGGTGCTATAGGCGGAATGTTACTATCGGGCATTATCGGATTATTTGTCGGTGCGATCGTACTCGCGTTGGGGTATGAGTTATTTATCAAGTGGCTGGATGATGGCGAAGCGGCTGTTGATCAATCTTAGTCCAGGCATCGATCATCCACCCCTGTTGTAGGTTATCAAGTACCCCGATGATCAGCAGGCAAAATAATTTTTAAGAGCTTCTCGCGGAAAATATCATGCCTAAAGAATCCCAAACCGTTGTAACGACCGAGCCAGACCCGGTGCGTAAAATTTCAAAATACGTGCTGTATATCACCATATTCCTGCTTGTCTGGTATGTCGTTGCCGACCGACTTGCCCCCTGGACCGACCAGGCTAGAATCCAGACCTATGTGATACCGATCGTATCGCAGGTATCCGGCAGGGTGATCGAAGTTAATGTCGATAAGGATGTAATTGTTCGACCTGGAGATATATTATTTAAAATCGATCCGGCTGACTATGAACTCGCGGTCGAGAATGCGGAGTCATCACTTGAATTAGCGGGACAGGAGATTGGCGCGGGGACGGCTACAGTCACCACTGCCCAGTCCGGGGTGGTAGTCGCGGAAACGCAACTCGAACATGTCAAAGCACAAAGTGCGCGGGTGTTCGAGTTGGAAAAGCAACAGGTTTTCTCCGTATCGCAAGGTGACAAGGCGCGTGCGGCCGTTAAAGCGTCAGAGGCGCAACTGGTGAGTGCCCGTGCAGAACTGGAAAAAGCCAAACAGGCACTAGGCAAAGAAGGCAATCAAAATCCGCGTATTCGTTCAGCCCTGGCGGCATTGAAAATGGCCCAGCTGGACCTGGGCAGAACGACCATTGTTGCACCTTCGCTGGGGGGTATTACCAACCTGCAAATCGATGTCGGCAATTATGCCAATGCAGGCACACCGCTAATGACCTTTATCGAGGCTGATAATGTATGGATACAGGCAAACCTGCGGGAAAATAATATTAGCAATATCAAGCCCGGGAATCCTGTTGATATCGCACTGGATATTGCACCCGGAAAAGTATTTAGCGGCACGGTTAGTAGCGTCGGCTTTGCGGTAGATAGCTCAAGCACGGGCACCGCGGGTGAACTGGCGAAGGTGGAGGGTAAGTCAGGCTGGCTGCGTGAAGCGCAGCGTTTCCCGGTAATTATTACTTTTGATGATGATACCACCCGTGGTTTGCGCAGACTGGGTGGGCAGGCTGATGTGCTTATTTACACCAGCAATAACTGGGTCATAAACCCACTCGGCTGGGTGTGGATTCGTGCATTGAGCTGGTTATCATATGTCTACTAGTGCTACTGCAAGGCTACCCTCTCTAAAATCCTGGTTAGACGGGATTGCCCAGGATCAAACCAGTGTTCGAATAATTCGCTTCGCGCTAGGGGTGACTATTTCGGCGGCGTTGGCCTATGGCATCGAGTGGCCATTGTCATTTCTACTTCCGGTTTTTACTTCGCTTTTATTATCACTACCCTTACCCATGCCATCCTTAAGGGCAGGCTTGCGTAATATGTTACATACCCTGATGGCCTTTGGTCTTGGGCTGATATTCTCACTGTATTTCTTACAGTATCCCGCGGCTTATATTCTAATGCTGGGATTGGTACTGTTTCATCTTTACTATTATCTTAATCGCGGTGGCTCGTTCTGGTTTACGCTGATCAGTATGATAGCCATTCTACTGTTACCGATGCTGGCAAATACCCATGGGGGTCTTGCAACTGGAATATCCATCGGCTTTATCGCAACAAGCTGGTTAACCATAATCATGGTCTGGTTTTCACATCTACTGGTGCCAGACCCGGTGATGGCAAAGGTCCCCCAGAAACCAGGATTTCAACCGGGCTATTCATCGGCTGCGGCCCAGGCCGCTTTTAAAAGCACAATGATTATTTTTCCCCTGGCCAGTCTGTTTATCATTTTTAACCTGATGGATTACCTGCTGGTGATGATTTTCTCAGCATTATTTGTTCTCAAACCAGAGATGAGCAAGGGTAAGGAAGCGGGGCAAAATTCACTGATATCGACAATTCTGGGTGGCGTATCCGCCTGGATATTTTACTGGCTGATTGTGGCGGTGCCCGAGTACCACTTCTATATTATTCTGATGCTGCTAACCACGTTGATATTCGGCATCAATATATTTTCCGCCAAGCCAACAGCGAAATACTTTGGTTCAGCCCTGGTAGCCCTGTTAATACTGGTCAATGGCAGTATGGCGGAAGGTTCAAGTTTTACTGCTTTATTTGCGATGCGGATTATTCTTATCGTTCTGGCTACTTTGTATATCGTCACTGTGTTAAAAATACTGGATAGCTATTGGCCTGCAAAACAGCAGGGTTAGGGGAGGATGACCGCAGACGAGTTGACCCGGTAGACCCATAATTTGCTGGTACTTTTCGCACACCCTCACCTGCCTGCCGCCATTCACCCTGATCGCAACTACCGAGGTTGTATGTTGAACCATGTATTGAATCAAAAAAGCGCAGCCCTGGTATGACCGGATATTTCATCCAGGCCTTTATATACCTCGGCGCGGCAGTGGTAGCCGTGCCGCTGGCAAAACGTCTGGGACTTGGCTCGGTTCTGGGGTACCTGATCGCCGGCGTAATCATCGGCCCGGTGATTGGCCTGGTGGGAAAGGAAACCCAAACCCTGCAACATTTTGCCGAATTTGGCGTCGTCATGATGCTATTCCTGGTCGGTTTGGAGATGGAACCACGAATGCTGTGGTCGATGCGCCACCGCCTGGTTGGCCTCGGTGGCTTACAGGTATCGTTAACGACTGGCGCCTTCATGGCGATTGTAATGCTTTTCAACATCGATTGGCGAATTGCATTGACCATCGGTCTAATTCTTGCCCTGTCGTCCACCGCCATCGTCATGCAAACCCTGAAAGAGAAGGGTCTGACCCGATCCGAAGGCGGGCGCGCAGCTTTTTCGGTACTGCTGTTTCAGGATATTGCCGTGATTCCGATGCTGGCGCTGATCCCACTGCTGGAGCTACCCGAACTGGTACAGATCACCAGTAATCTTGCCAGCCAGGCGGCAGAATCCAATGCCCAGCTTGACTTCGTTTCAGGATTAGCCAACTGGGTATACGCCATCGTCGTACTCGGCGCAATTGCCGCCGTTGTATTCGGCGGCTTTTACCTGAGCCGACCATTATTTCGATTTGTCGCCCAGTCGGGGTTACGCGAGGTATTCACCGCGACTGCGCTGATGCTGGTAATTGGTATTGCGGCATTAATGAGCCTGGTTGGTTTATCGCCCGCACTCGGTACTTTTCTCGCCGGTGTAGTGCTGGCCAATAGTGAATTTCGCCACGAGCTGGAAGCCAATATAGAACCGTTCAAGGGATTGCTACTCGGCTTATTCTTTATCACCGTGGGCGCCGGCATTAATTTCGAGGTGTTAGCGGCTAACTGGCTACTGATTGGTGCTGCTAGTGCCGTGGTAATCCTGGTGAAGGCATCTATCGTCCATACGCTGGCAAAATTGTTTGGCATCCATTTCAGTAATCGCTGGCTGGTCAGCCTGGGACTGGCACAGGCCGGTGAATTTGGATTTGTGCTACTCGCTTATAGCGTGCAAAACCAGGTGTTGCCTGACGATATTGCCCGCATATTGGCTATAGTAGTCGCGATATCGATGTTCTTTACCCCGGTACTGTTTATCTTCTTCGAAAAGATCGTCGAACCCAGGTTTGAACAACGCCAGGCGCAGCGCGACGAAGATATGATCGACGAAAAAGGAACCGTGTTGGTGGCAGGCATGGGCCGCTTCGGTCAAATTGTAAACCGTTTACTGGTAGCCAATGGTATTCATACCGTTGTACTCGACCATGATGCAAAACTGGTTGATAACCTCCGTAAACTGAATATCAAGGGATATTTCGGCGACTCAACCCGTCCGCAACTGCTCGAAACGGCCGGTATCGAAGAAGCCGATTTATTCGTGATTGCTATCGATGATCGCGATCGCGCTGTCGCGCTAGTCGAGCACATGAAACACCGCCATCCGCAAGTGGCGTTACTGGTTCGTGCCTTCGACCAGATTCACTACTATCAACTGAAACAGGCTGGCGCTGAATATATCATCAAGGAAACTTACCATTCGGCACTGGAACTTGCCTGTGAGGCACTGACACGCCTTGGTTTTCACCCCTCACGGGCCGAGCAGCTGAAAAATACCTTTATCCGAACTGAAGACGAAACCAGCGATGATATGTTCGAAAGCTGGACCTCAACCGCCGAAAGCGGCATTGGCCCCGGTTACCGTGAACTGTTCCTGCAACAGGAAGTCGCGATTCGGGAAGCGATGCAACGAGACCACAGTGACCGGGACACTATACCGGAAGACAGTTCCGCAACAGGCAAGGACGAAAGCTGATTTCGGCTCGCCGATACTCCGAATCCCAAAAAATCATTGGAAAGGAGAACGCGATCAAGGTATTCCCGGTTAAACAGTGACCTAATATCGGAGTTACTATTGAAGATAATAAATGTAATATATATCTACGGTGACCACCATAACGAACGAAATCAGGGTGTTAAATAATGGACAGGACTATCAAACAGATACTAACAGGGCTAATACCGGTAATACTGCTAGCCTCAAACACCCTGGCTGCCGGTTCGGCCGTGCTCGACAATGCGATCCAGATTTATTATGCAGGATTGCCGCGCCAGGCGATAAATTTGATCAAGCCACTGGCGCTATCCGGCGATGTGGACGCCCAGTATTTGCTCGGTAATATTTTATATAGCCTGTCAACAAGCGGTCAACAGGGCGAATCTGAAGACCCCGTCGAATGGTACAAAATGGCGGCAGTACAGCACTCTCCCGATGCAAATTATGCACTCGGGGTCATCTATCACAATAGATGGGGTGAATCAAAACGCGGGGCAGATAGTTCGATAGCAATATTTTACTACGAACGAGCCGTTGATTTGGGAGTCAAGGAGGCGCAGGCGCACCTGAGCAGCCTCAAAATAAAAAGTGCTGCCGCCAACGCAAGTAATCCGGTATCTATATCGAGCCCGTCTGCCGGGCAGGCAAAGCAGACCACGCAAATGCCTGTTGAGAATGTCGCAATGGATTCAAGCGCCGCCAGTTCAATCACCATCACGAAGCCAGTTCCTGCCGAAGCTAGCGACCAGCCAACCGGGATGGTTAGCCTGGCAAATACCACCAGTCAACTACCCCCGGGGGATCGCGGGCAAGCGTCATTCACCGTGGGCCTTGCTGAAATTGCCAGTCAATGCCAGAACTATACCCAGGTAGGATTTAATTATTACGCGGAATCGATAAAAGGGGCGCTACTGACAGGAAATGCCCTGATAGAGGCGATCAAACCCAACCCTTCGAAAGCCAGTACCCAACTGGTAAAATTAAGCCATCAAAAATTTGATATAGAGTTATTACTGTCCCTGCAGGGCGTACCGAATAATATTGCCGCTGGTCTCAAGCCGGGGCGAGATTTTGAAATCACTGGAATCGTTGGGCTTTCGCAGAAGCAGGGATCGAGCTGCGACCTGATGTTGACCTACCAGTCATCACAGTAGGTAGTTCTGATCCTATTCGTTTTATTGAGCGGATTCGAAGGTTCTCACCAGATAGGCGAAATCGTTCTTTAATCGCTTGTTAAAACTCCGATTGGCGGGCGTGGCCGGCAGCATCACCCATTGTGGTGAAAGCGCCGATAGTGCATCAGCCAGTTCCCAGGCGAATTGATATTGCTGCCCCACCAGTTGCTTCAATGCCAGGCGCTGGGCCTGGTTCAGACGGCTGAAGTCGTTTCTGGACAGTTTAAATTGAGTGATCTTTAGCGGTTGTATTTTGGCCAGTTCGATAGCCGAACGAACCTGTTCGCCGGTCAACGATGTGCTCTCGGTCAAGTCATCCAGCAGGGCGCCGCTGGACTGGTAAGAGCGACCGATAAGATCCTGATAGGCCACCTCGGGTACACCCTGTTCGCCCATGCGTACAGCCACGCGCGGAGTCAGCTCAAAACGCAGGGATCTGTACACCTGTTGATCAAACACGTTTTGCAGAAAAAACAATCCGACAAAACATAACATAGCCGCCAGAAACGGCGTAACTACCCACCCGGTTCCGATTTGTACCAGCACGCTCCAGCGCACATTTCGACCACCTTTCAACAAGCCAATACCAATTACTGCTCCAATTACAGCCTGCGAACTCGACACCGGCACCAACGGGATGGTTGGCAAGCCGGCCTGTGCGAGCGTGTGCTCCAGGCCCTGCGAGGCAAACAGGAATAGTACGATCGAATGTGCGACTACTACCACCCAGGCCGTGATCGGTGACATCGGCATCAGTTCGCTGCCCACCGTCAGCATCACGCGCTTCGAGTAGGTAAACACACCGATTGCAATCGCAATGCTACCGAGCAAAAACAACTGCTGAACCGAGGTCAGCGTATATTGATCGGTGAGTGCAAAATCAGTGAACGGGCTGACCGGTACAAACACCCCCATCACATTGGCGATGTTGTTGGCGCCTAAACTGTAAGCGCCGAATGCCCCGGCACCAATCAATGCAACGCGCGTGTATGCATCCAGGCGTAGCAAATGCATGCGCGCCCTGTTCAATACCCATTCGGTTAGCTTGAACAGCACCACCGCGATGAATCCTGCCAAAATCGGCGAGACCATCCAGGTAAACAAAATTTTCGCCAGCGCCTGGGTATCCGTCACCGCGTTGCTGAACAGGTTCCAGCCGACGATCGCACCGACGATTGCCTGGCTGGTCGAAACCGGTATACCCGAACGCGTCATACCGTAGACTGTCGCCGCTGCAGCCAGCGCCGCCATAAAAGATCCGGCAATGGCATCGATAGAGCCCAGCTTGCCGAGCGTGTGTGCGGCACCGGCACCGCTGATCACGGCTCCCAATATTACGAATATGCCACACACGATAGCAGCAGTAGCAAAGCTTACCATGCGAGTGCCTACCGCGGTGCCAAACACGTTGGCGGCATCGTTGGCACCCAGCGACCATCCCAGAAACAGGCCACTGCCCAACAGAATTAAAACCGTAAGATCCACGCCGTTTAACGCGCGCGGCCGGTGTATGACCGTTCAGTCCGCCACCTGCTGTAACACCCGCAAGAAATTGCCACCACCTAGACGCGCCTTTTTATCGCGTAGATAGCCAGAGTGTCAGCCACGTCTTCGGCAGAATTCGCCAGATCATCAATGCGTTCGACAAAGTAACGCAGGTGCATTTTTCGCTCCAGCGACAGCTCGGACGCAAATATCGCACGCTGCAACTTGGTACTTAGCTTGTCCGCCTGGGTCTCGTAAAAAATCACCTTGGCATTGTGGTCACGCACTGAATTTATATCGCGGAAAAAACTACGTGCAGCCAATACCACCGATTCCACGCAAGCCACCACCGTGCGCGTGAGTTCGAGGTAACCGGCGTGAAACTGCTCGGGCACATCGGGTTGTTGAATGGATATACGATATAAATTGCCCTCGTACACATTCATCAGGTTATCCATGTCCTCCAGCAGCCGTAGCACATCGCCACGCAAGTCCGGGATCAGGGTCTGCGCATAAAGTTCGACCTCTATATTGCGGCGTAGGGTGTCACCCTGGCCTTCGATGCCTGCCTCCTGATTCAGGAGCGCTTCGAATTCGTCGCATGCCCCGGCGGCCAGGTACATTTCCAGGGCGCGACTGAAAACCATTCCGGCTTCCGACACCTTGTCGAAAAAATCGTCAATCTGACTTTCCAGGATACGGGTCTTATTGAACAGCGTTATTTTTTTGGGGGCTAATGAAAATCGCATGGGCTGCTCGCTATAGCAAACAATTGCGACGAGAATTTATCTTCGCAAGCTTTGTTATTGACATATATAAAAATTACTCACATCACTCAACACGGTAGCGGGCGTACCGTAAAGGTTGGGATAATAAAATACAGACCTGGCCCATTTGCCTGACTCAGGGGTAACCCCGCTAATAGATCCTTAAACCAGTGAAACAAGCGACTGATCAAACCTTGTTAACCGGGCCGTGGGCGGCTATCAGAGGTACTATAATCCAGGTCGGCGTCGATGTCGATATTGATCATGCGCGGCACTGCAATTTGACAAAGAAAATCACCCGGACGGGCTATCAATACCCGTCGTGTCGACTAGCTAGCAACATACCCGGACACTAGCAGTAATACACCGAGAAAAATAAAGACAGCGCCAATCACCGCCAGGCGGGCAATCAGTCCGGAATAGGCAAGGCGTGCGAGCAACTGGCTTTGTCGATGGTCCTTCAACCAGAACAGGCCGATGATCACTACTAACAGAACGATGCCGACCATTAATAGATACATCGGAAAATTCAAGACTTAAATTACTCGGGTCAAAAAAATGTCATCACGCACCCGGAGTATCTGAAATCTCCGGGACGTGTAAATTTACTAACTAAAATGAATTGCAGTAAATACAAGGGATTCAACTACACTCAATATACAGTAATTGTAAATATTTCACTAAAATGAAAACGAGCGCAAAAAACCACTCCTTCATGGAAGCCAGAGCCAGCAATATCCTGCTGGCAATAATCAGATAGCGAGACAGGCCCAGAGAGATACTCGATGAACACATTCACCCAAATTGAACCAACATCAACAGAACGAATACTATCCTGTATGGCTCTCGCAATAGACGAAACCAAGCTGGTTAGATCGATTTTAAAGTCCAGAGACATGGCTAGCAAACTGAAGAGAGACAATCTGTTTACGCAACGATTTAGTTATCTGAATAAAGAGATAACAAACCTTGAGTCGAAACTGGTACAAGTTCGCAACAAGGCAGATAAAACCAGCAAAAAGCCCCACCGAAGAAAATAACAGCCCCAAACGTCCCTGGTCGAGGGCAGTTGGCTTAATTCCCACAATTTTTTCGGGAAATTAAGTAAACTGTCCCTCGAACTATGGGAGAGAAAATCTAATGACGGTAAGAATACTGGTTGTCGACGATGAACCGGATCTGGAAACCCTGGTCGTGCAAAAATTCCGAAGCCAGATTCGAAATAACGAAATGGACTTTCTGTTTGCCGAAGATGGGGTAGACGCCCTGTCACAGTTGCAGGATAGCCCCGACGTGGATATCGTGCTGAGCGACATTAATATGCCACGCATGGATGGCTTAACACTGCTTCGCAACCTCAATGAACTGGACACCCAGCTGCGCGCCGTGATCGTCTCCGCTTACGGCGATATGTCGAACATCCGTACAGCAATGAACCTGGGCGCTTTCGACTTCGTCACCAAACCGATCGATTTTAACGATCTGGAACTTACCATCGACAAGTCGATTACCGATCTCGAGAATTTGCGTGAAGCCCATCGCCTGCGCGACGCGGCCGAACAGGCGAAAACCAACCTGGCGCGTTATTTTTCGCCGAACCTGGTGCAGCAACTGATCGAATCTCCGGAGTCAATGAACCTCGATGGTGAACGACGCGAACTGACATTCGTGTTTACCGACCTGACTAATTTCACCTCCCTGGTCGAGTCGCTGGACCCATCCATTATCGTACCGCTGTTGAATGAGTACCTCGACGAAATGACGCAGATCGTATTTCGTCATGGCGGGACAGTCGACAAGGTTGTCGGTGACGCGGTACACGCGATATTCGGCGCACCCCTGGAGCAGCCCGATCACGTCGCTCGCGGTGTCGCCTGCGCGATGGAGATGGATGAATTTGCCGAGTCTTTTCGTGAGCGCAAGAGTGCGGATGATATCGGGCTCGGTGTCACGCGAATCGGCGTGCACACCGGCTCTGCGATAGTGGGAAACTTTGGCGGAAAACATTTCTTCGATTACACCGCCCACGGTGATGCCATCAATACAGCCGCACGACTGGAAAGCGCCAACAAACAGTTCGGCACCCGTATCTGTGTCAGCGGCAAGGTTGCCGAGCAGGTGAAAGACTTCAAGGGGCGCCCCATAGGCACAATCCTGCTACGTGGCAAATCGAAGGAGCTTAAAATATTTGAACCGCTGAACGCCGAGCGAGCCGATTCATCGGCGACGAAAGCCTACCGCGTTGCCTTCGCCAAACTGGAAGCCAGCGATCCCAGCGCCAACCAGGCGTTTGCCGCCGTCGTCGGACAATATGGTGACGATCCGCTGTCGACATTTCATCTGAAGCGCACACTTGCCGGCGAATCCGGTGTTTGTATTACTCTCTCGGCAAAATAGTAACCGGCTGGAAAGCGGAATTACATTCGGGTAAGAATCCAATTGCCGCCATAGCCGTTAATATTTTCAAAACTGCCTTCGAGCCTTCTGCCGTCCGGACTCATAAATGGGGGACCCCTATTTATTTACAAAAGCGGGCACTCACCAGTAACAAGCAAGACCATTGGATCTCCTTAAAGCGGACAACCCAATTCCGGCTGTCGAATCAAAGGAGTTCACCATGGAAATTAATAGAAGCTATCTCATATAGGACTGTTTAACTCCTGCATACGTGATTCCCTGTCACGCTTATCAGGGATGACTGCATCGAACCAAGCCCCTTGACTGCTTGACTTGCACTTGCGATGCTTCTTTCCCATGCGTTTCCCGTCACCTTTCATCGTTTATCTTGCCCTTCTGACGATGCCGTTCGCGGGCGGGAACCTGCTGGCCACTTCGGGCGAGCAGGACAAGGTCATAGAGTTCGTCAACAAGCCCTGGAGTGGAGATCTCGATGGTATTACAGAGCAGAGATTCCTTCGCATTCTCACTGTCCACAATCCCCTCTTCTTCAACTTCGACGGTGCCCGGCAGTGGGGTATCGTTGCCGAGTTGGCCAGGATGTACGAGGATCATCTTGCCGGGGAGATCGGGCGTGTCCGCTCGCCTACCGTTGTCGTGATTCCAGTTGGGCGCGACGAATTGATACCGGGCCTGATCGGGGGTCGTGGCGATCTCGTCATGGGTAATCTGACTATCACGCCCGATCGCCAGAAACTGGTCGATTTCGGTCCTCCGCTGCATCCGAATGTCGACGAGCTCGTGATTACCGGGCCGGCCGCGACACACGTCGCCTCGTTCGACGATCTCGTGAAAACTGGACTTTACCTGCGACGATCCAGCAGCTATTTCGAACACCTGCAAACACTGAATTCCGAACGCAAAGCACAGGGTAAGCAGCTAATCCCCATTACCGAGGCAGACGAAAATCTCGAGGACTTCGACCTGCTGGACATGGTCAATGCCGGGGTGCTCCGGGCCATCGTCGTCGACAGCCACAAGGCGGCCTTCTGGGAACAGATTTTCGACAAGATCGTGGTCCACCGCAACTTGTCGGTACATTCCGACAATCAGATTGCCTGGGCCGTTCGCAAAGACAGTCCTCGGCTAATGAAGTCGATCACCGCCTACAGTAAGACAGTTAAAAAAGGAACGCTGCTAGGCAACATCGTTCTGAATCGCTATCTCGGTAATACTCGTTGGCTCGAGAGTGCCCTCGCCAGCGAGGACCGCAAGCGCTACGAGGAAACTATAGAAATCATCAAGCGATATGCCGGCCAGTACGAAATAGACTGGTTAATCATCGCCGCGCAGGCCTACCAGGAGTCGCGCTTTGACCAGGACAAACGCAGCCCGGCAGGCGCGGTAGGCGTGATGCAGATCCTCCCCACCACGGCGGCGGACAAGGCAGTCGGCATTCCCGATATTTCAACGCTGGAGAACAATATCCATGCCGGGGTGAAATACCTGAACTGGTTGCGAAAGACATACTTCTCGGATCCGGCTATTTCACCGCTCGATCAGGTCCTGTTCTCCTTCGCCGCTTACAACGCCGGACCGGGCAATATGCGGCGTGCACGCAGACGCGCCGAAAAGCTGGGCTTCGACCCCAACCGCTGGTTCGGCAATGTCGAGATAGGCATGTACCGGGCGGTGAGTGGCGAGCCGGCTTCCTACGTACGCAATATCTACAAGTATTATGTCACTTACCAGGGCGTCGAGAAGTCGCGCCAGGCACGCGAAAAGGCCCTCGAAGGCTAACCTGAAAGTTAAATGATAAGGCTTTTGACCCGATAACAATTTATCGCTTCACTGCGAAGTGTCTGTTAATTATAAAAAATCTCGACTTAGGTAGACAGATTATACTGTTATCTACCTATGTTGGTGTCCGGTTTTATTAGACCACTACAGATTTAAAGTATCCGTTAAACTGGGGGAGGTTCAATCGTCCCCTAATATGACCCCTTTTAGGTTTGCTAACGGCCTGGTCTGATCATAAAGATCGAGGCGCTGTAGAACTTCCTCTAGCTGGGTGTCGGCATCGGCCGCCCTTACCCACAATCCATGCATGATCGCCTTGCGAAACAACAGCCTCCTGTCCCGTGTCAGCAGGATACGTTTTTCGCGTGTGGCGATGTCAACTATTTCGCCATCCCTCAGACGATTGCTGTGAACCGCGTCAAAACCGAGCAGGCGCAAGCGGCGCGCCAGATTGCCGAGATTAACGTCAACAATGAACGCAGTAACGCGCAGTGGCCTGGCTCGCAAGCGCTGCACCGAAGCGATATTAAGGCGCTCGAACACAGGGTACACCGCGACACGATCACCGTCTTTCAATCGATAGTCGAAGCCCACGGATTCGTTGTTCACCAGGATCAGGTCGACTTCACTATGCGGCACTCCGAGAACTTCAATGGGGTCCTTGATCGCGGGTATTCCGCCAAACCGATAGGCAATGGTCTGTTTGTAATGTTCGCCTACGACGAAATCATTGAGTTCCTCGTAGAAACGAAAATTGGCCAGAAAGGGTTTCAAGTTTATAATTTGAGTCTACAGTAACGCACGGGCAACTATTCGACCATGTTTGAACCAGATTCATCCCGCCATCCCGGTACTGCAATGCTCGGGGCATTGCTGATGCTGGTCGCCGGTAGCTGTGCGCTCTATCCAGCGCAGGCCAGCAATCACTTTCGAGACAGTCGCGAGCAAATGATACGCCTGATCGAAGCCGATGTCCGCTCCACCAGCCACTACCTCAAGCAATCGTCCCTCGATACGCGCGTGCTCGAAGCGATGGCGCAAGTGCCGCGACACGAGTTTGTGCCACCCCAATTGGTCGACAAGGCCTACCAGAACCGTCCGTTACCGATTGGTCACGGCCAGACAATTTCGCAACCCTACATCGTCGCGATCATGACCGACCTACTGGATATCGAACCGGACCAGCGCATCCTGGAGGTTGGTACCGGCTCCGGCTACCAGGCCGCGGTACTGGCAGAGGTCGGCACCCGGGTATGGAGCATCGAAATCATCCCGCCACTTGGGCAACGGGCTGAAACCCGCCTGCAACGCCTGGGTTACAACAGGGTCGAAGTGCGTATCGGGGATGGCTATTATGGCTGGCCCGAGCAGGCTGCTTTCGATGCCATTATCGTGACCGCCGCAGCCAGCCACATTCCCCCGCCGTTGTTGAAACAACTCAAACCGGGAGGAAAAATGATTATTCCGGTGGGTAGCCGATATATGACCCAGCAATTGATACTGATTACGCGCGGCGAAAATAATGAATTTGTCACGCGCCAGGTTTTGCCGGTCAGATTCGTGCCGCTAACCGGTCAACACTAGTACGCGCTCAATCGTGGTCACAAACGCGCAGCCCAGAATCTCCATCGCATTGATCTCGGCGGCGGTACTCGGTTACGAAATACTGCTGATGGCATTGTTTTCGTTAATCCAGTGGCATCACTTCGCCTACATGGTAGTCAGCATCGCGCTACTCGGTTTCGGTGTCAGCGGTAGTTTCCTGGTATTGACCCGGGCATTATTCGAAAATAACTTCCGCAACTTTGCAGTAATCCAGGCTTGCCTGTTTGGGCTTAGTTCGTTGTTGTGTTTCGCGCTAGCCCAGCGACTATCGTTCAACCCCGAGGAGTTGATCTGGGACAACAACCACTGGCTGCGACTGGCCCTGGTCATGCTGCTGCTGGCGCTGCCGTTCTTTTTCGCGGCCAACCTGGTGGGGCTGGCGCTGATACGGTTCAGGCATTCGTTAGCGCGCATTTATGCTGCCGACCTGTTGGGCGCCGGAATCGGCGCTACTGGAATTATCGCAATACTGTTCCTGGTACCGCCTGCAATCGCGCTTCGCTTAATATCGTTTTTGGGATTTGCCGCCGCTGCTGTTCTGTGGATCGAATGCCGGGGGCGTTTGCGAGGAATAATCTTCGGCCTGCCGATTGTCATGCTTTGCCTGTACTCACTACCAGACGCATGGACCGAGCCGCTAGTATCCCCTTACAAGGGTCTCAGCCAGTTGCTGCGCGTGCCGGGTACGCGCGTGGTTGCCGAGCGCTTCAGCCCGCTGGGCATGATCAACGTGGTAGAAAGCGAGGCCATTCCATTACGCCACGCACCGGGGTTGAGCCTCAACTCCGAGACCGAGCCACCGGCACAGCTCGGGCTATTTATTAACGCCGATGGTCCAGGCGCGATCACGCATTATTCCGGTGATCGCACCGATCTTGCCTATCTGGACGATCTCACCTCGGCGCTACCTTACCACCTGCAAAGTCCTGATAAAGTTTTGATTCTGGGTGCCGGGGGTGGAGCCGGAATTTTGCAGGCACTCTACCATGATTCGGGGCGTATCGACGCTGTAGAAATCAACCCCCAGGTGGTGCAACTGGTGCGCGTCCGCTTTGGTGAATTCAGTGGTGGGGTCTTCGATCACGCCAGGGTCAATGTGCAGATTGCCGAGGCGCGTGGATTCCTGCAAAGCGCAACCAGCCGTTATAATTTGATCCAGTTTCCAATTCTCGATTCATTTGCGAACTCGGCTGCCGGGGTCCACGGCCTCAATGAAAATTATTTATACACGGTCGAGGCGCTAAAACAGGCAATAAAACGGCTCGATGATCAGGGATATATCGGACTCACGCGCGGGATCAAATTGCCACCGCGGGATAGCCTGAAATTGTTTGCAAGCGCGATCGAAGCGCTCGCGACTTCGGGGGCGAAAAACATCAAGCGTCGACTGGCGTTAATCCGTGGATGGCAAACCAGTACGCTGTTGATTAAAAACGGTGAACTAAGCAGCGCGGACATTAATGCGATCAAGGAATTCTGCAAGCGACGCTCGTTTGACCTGGCCTATTACCCGGATATGCCGGAAAATGAGGCTAACCGCTATAACCAGCTTGAAGCGTCATATTTCTACGCCGGTACGCAGGCGTTGCTCGGTAAGCAGCGCGATCAATTCCTGCATGATTACAAATTCAACCTCGAACCGGCGACCGACGACCGACCATTCCATTTTCATTTCGTCAAGTGGAGCAGCCTGCCGGAATTGATCAAGCTGAGGCATCGAGGCGGTGGCGCATTACTGGAAACCGGTTACCTGACGCTGGTGATAGCGCTGGGGCTGGCGTTGCTGTTCAGCATGCTGCTGATCCTGCTACCCCTTATTTTTATACGCCAGGATACCTCTCGAATGGTCAACTACTCGAATACCCGGGTACTGAGCTACTTTTTCGCACTGGGGCTGGGTTTCCTGCTGTTGGAAATCGCTTTTTTGCAGAAATTCATTTTATTGCTGCATCATCCAATCTACGCTGCCTCGGTGGTGTTGGGTTCGTTTTTGATTGCAGCTGGCACGGGCAGCGCCTACTCGCAGCGCTTTGCCGGCCACCCGGTTTCGAAAAAGGTCACAACCACCGCGGTGGCGATAATCATAATACTTGGCCTGGCGTATCTGGCGCTGCTTGAGCCATTGATGCAATACGCCGGGAGTTGGCATCTGCTCGCCAAAATCCTGCTCAGCATCGCGTTGATTGCACCATTGGGTTTTTGCATGGGGATGCCGTTCCCGATGGGCCTGTCCACGCTTTCCATCAACTCACCACCGCTGACAGCCTGGGCCTGGGGCATCAATGGATGTGCCTCGGTGATAAGCGCGATCCTGGCAACCCTGCTCGCGATCCATTTTGGCTTCAATGTTGTGATCTTGCTGGCGCTGACCTGTTATTTCGCAGCTGCAGCCAGTTTCCCCGAGTTAACGTCTAGTTGAAACCTGGAATCAAAAGGGGAAAGTTTTCGTTTTATGGTTCTATTCGACCGGTTGAAATGGCACCAGGTAGCAGACACTCAGTGGTGAGATTTCAGGGTCGGCTAACGACCCACAAACGACGGTCGATATAATAGAAAATCCCAGGATTTTCCTTAGCCTGTTAAGCGGTCTTAGCCCTATCTTAAATTACTCTTCAATTGATCTGTATCAAGTGTACCTCGATTAAGTTAATTATAATTTAGGGTTAGTCTCGGAGGTAGGTATGAACATACTGACTGTGGTAATAATGACTGCCCTTTTAATGACGATTGGTTTGATTGCTGTTGGTATATGGTCGATGGCTCACGGTGGTGAATTTGACCAGAAACATTCAACCCAGTTAATGTTTGCGAGGGTTGGCATGCAAGGAGCTACATTTCTACTCTTATTGTTGGCTATTTATATTGCAAGTTGATTATTAAACAAACCAGGGAAAATGGTGCCCAGCGGCGGAATCAACCGATCCGCGTTCGGCACCGACACGAGAATTTCGGTATATCAATTTTCCCCTGGTGAATTAAATTCAGTACCCACTATGGAATTAAGTCATAGCATAGTAACAACCGAATCAGGCAGTCATGATCATTTTAACGCCGGCTACTACCAAAACCAGGCCCAGCATATGCCGCAATCCCATTGGCGCCAGTCGATTTGCGGCGAGCTCTGTTCCAATTATTGCTCCTGTTACCGCTACGCCAATCAAAAGTGGCATATTTGACGGCCAGCTTCCGCCAGCTGATAGATATCCAGAGAGTCCAGCTACCGAGTTGAAAAGAATGAATGCTGCCGCTATCGGCACGGAACCTCTCATGTCTGTCCAGCGAAACAGTAGCAATAGTGGACTCAGAAAAATGCCGCCACCGACGCCGGTCAACCCTGATACAAAACCCAATATTCCACCAACAGGTATTGTGACCCATAGCCTGGGTTGTTCCAGAGCCACCACGTCCGCTGCCCGCCAGAACATACGCCAGACCGCTAGTATCAGGAGAAGACCGACGACGACCCTGTAGGCTGATGATTGTATGGTGTATGCGCCGCCCAAAAAAGCCATAGGCACCGAGACTGAAATGATTGGAATAAACAGTCGCCAGTTAAACCGGCAGACGTAGTAAGTGCGATACAGTACCAATACTGTGACAAAGATATTCATGGTTAACACAGCGGGTTTCATGATTGAAGGTTCAAGCCCAAACAGGGCCATCGCTGCGAGGTAGCCTGATGCGCCGCCGTGTCCAACCGAAGAATAGAGTATCGCGGCCACGCCGATGGACATCAGTAGCCAGAGGGAATAATCAGCGAGCATAGGACCCATTATCAACTTACCCGTCAGGTAATATTGGAAAAAAACCAGCACCCCGTTAGAAGTGCTGCATAAGAGGAGCTATGAAAACGGTAAAATTAAATACCGCCTGTTCCTGGGCCTACCAACGGCGCCACAACCGGATCCACAACGCCAGTTGCTTAGGTAGAGAGAGCAGCAAGAGTCAATCCAACTTTACTTTTATTATTTATTACAACTACTTATAAAAGCAATCGTGAAGAGCCTGTGTTCCAGTGTTACCCGCTGGTAACACCTATACGGGGCAAAATGGAGCTGAGTTACCAATTAGTAACTATGGTCTGAGGCGGGAAGGATAGTATAAAGACACGACAGTTTTACTCGACATCGGATTCATAATTTCGTTTTCAGTCAGTCTTGTGTTGACTGCGCCGAGCTGGTGTAATGCGGGGATCTCATGCTTCCACGGAGTGCCGTAGTGATCACAGCTGTGGCGGTACGAAGCGGTGCTTCTGCCTTAACGTACGTATTTGTTTGGTGGTCAATCCAATGGTCCTATCGAGATTTGATGTTTCCAAATATCCCAACTAAATATCAATACCTGCTAGCGCTAACGATGCTGTTGGTCTCCACACCGATCCTGGCTTGCGGCTGGTGGGGAGATGGGGAGCAGAGCTCGGAAAACTCCAGCATTGTCAGACTCCCCGACTATCCGAAATTGAATTCTCAACAACTGGCGGATGCAGAGCATCTAGCTAGTCTGGGCAACCAGTATCGATCCACCGTGGACGCGCATCACAGTTACTCCCGGGCAGTACATTTTTATGAACTGGCCGCCGAGCTGGACCACACAGGTGCGCAGTACAATCTTGGTTTGATGTATGAGATGGGGTTAGGTGTGATTGTAGATCGCAACAGGGCAGCCGGTTGGTACAAGCTGGCGGCTGAAAAGGGCAACGTGCATGCACAGCATCATCTTGGTGAATTATTTATTTCCGGAAACGGAGTAGACCGTGATCTCGAACATGGCCTTCATTGGTTGCTTTTGGCTGCACGATCCGGGCACGCCGACCTGTTTGGACGACTCGCTTCACTTTACTGGGAGAGGCAACCAGTTGAGGATTACCGTCTGCAGACCTCTTTGTGGGCCATGCTGGCAGTAGAAAACGGAGATCAGTCCGCAGGTATACTCCTCTCCGATTCACGTCACACACTCACTGCGGCGGAGAACTCGCAACTTGAAAATCTAATGATTGATTTGAAACAGGCCTGGTGATTACCCCGGCGACAATATATATCGTATCCAGGGCTTCAAGAAAGCGCCAGATCAAGGCGCGGCTTGCAGCCAATGGTTGTTCCATTGGTAAGAGCCGCAACGTGGAGCTGGTGTTTTCTTGAAGCCCCTAACCGGTCGAAAATTAAAAAGAAAGGCCCTCGCGTGCCAGCCCATGGACGGCGTTATCGAAACTTGCTGTAGAATGACTACAGCGGCGTTCCGATGCCTTGCCATGGGCTGGCACGCGAGGGCTGAATACGATATATATTGTCGCCGGGGTAATAATATCCAATGAGTAACTCGATTACCTTTTCATGGCTGCCCGCAACATCAGACAACTGGTCTGATCTGGTCAGCGTATTCGGTGAGCGTGGTGGAAGAGAGGGTTGCTGGTGCATGCGCTGGCGCTTGCCGCGAGAGCAGTTTGAGAAGCAAAAAGGGGAGCGAAACAGACGCGCGCTTGAGTCTGGAATTGCGCTTGGTAAGATCAAGGGTGTTGTCGGCTATGTTAATGGTGCGCCTGCGGCGTGGTGCTCGCTCGGCTTACGCAGCGAGTTTACAGAGCTTGGCGAATCCGAGCTGTTGGCCCCTGTTGATGATAAGCCCGTTTGGTCAATCAGCTGCATGTTTGTAGCCAAGGCATTCCGACGACAGGGCATCAATGATTTGTTGCTCGCTGCTGTAGTCGAGTACGCCGGGCAACAAGGTGCCAAAATAGTCGAGGGGTATCCTTTGTCCCCTAACAGCCCGAAGGTTCCTTTGGCCGCCGCCTGGACAGGTTTCGAGACAGTATTTATCCGCGGTGGTTTTGTTGAGATTGAGCGCAGGGTTCCGATGCGGCCAATTTATCGACGGGATATCGATTTGGTGAGTGTAGAGGAAAATTAGCTAATCAGTCCCCAATGCTAGCTCAGGTCGGTCGCAACTACAGAGGATCCGACAATAATAAGCAACAACGGAAAAAGGCGCATAACGAGTATGCGCCTTTAATAATTTCCTTAATCGTCAAAAAAAGACCGTATTATATGGCGTTAGCGCTACCCCCTACACGCGCCAGCTCTGGCTCAGCTACAGGCATTGGCGACACTGATTGTTCAGCCAGCGCACTGACTCCCATTAGCCGTTCCTGGACAGCCGAGATTTCGGAACGAACAAACTCAGCGGTGACCTGGGCAACATCCCGATAGAACGACAGTTCGGCAGTTTCTACCACCCGAGTACAGAATGTCTCTACCCATAGCCCTAGATGCTCGCCGAGAAAATCCCGTTGATATGCCAAGCAATTGCCCGCAGCAGCGGTATCCTCCCGCTCCCAGGCGAGGGCTTCGCGTCGGGCAAGCTCTCCCAGAAACTCCAGCTCCACACTGATATGATCTGGAATGCCATTGTAGCCCGAGTCGTACTCGATACCGGTCTCGGTGATAAAACGGCGCACTGCAGTCGTTGCATCCCCCCAGTAGCCGCCATGCTCCTCGATCTGAACTGACTCGTGGGGCGATATATGCCCGCCGGGGCCGAGGAAAAGCGCCGTAAACTCTACGGCTAACTCCTCTAAAAGCTGCGCATCTGGCTGAGTCCCAAAAGCCTTCTGCAAATCTATCCCAGCGGCAGTCAACATTCCCGCCATTTCAGGCTGACGCAATGCATCCAGTTGCTGCTGGGTTAGCTCGGCTCGGTAGAGGCTGGCCAGAAACCCATAGAGATGACCAACCTGCTGCGCTGTACTTGCCAGCGCAGCCTGGTCACTACTGGGGACCTCACGGGTCTTTTCAATCATCGGTTTACACCCTCCTTAGTCATGTTTTTAAACCCGTGTCACCTTGACGACAGTATCCATCCAGCGCTGCTGTCCATTGATCGGATCCGGTGTGTTAGGGATCGCCCAGTTGGGGTGCGCGCCATTATCGGTCCACCACTTGAACTTGTAATCGCGATCGCCAAGGTTATCTCTTCCCTCATGGGGTACTGGTTTATCCGAGGCGTAACGCCCATAAGCCCAGTGACCACAGTGATGTGAAACCGCAATCACGCCCGGCATGATCGACTCAGTCAATTGCGCCTTGGTGACAAACTCACCTGAAGCCGACTTGACCTTAATCCGATCCCCATCATAGATACCCTTCGCCTTAGCAGTCCGCGGATTGATCCAGGCGGGATTATTGTGATAAACCTCAGCCAGGTATTTGCAATTCATGGTGCGCGAATGTGAGTGAGTGGCGACCTTATAGGTGGTCATATACAGATCATCATTATCCATCTTCTGGTGCTCAGGAACGGCCATCCAGGTCGGCATCGGAGGGAATCCCTTGACCTTCAGCAAGGGTGACCATATCTCCAGGTAGCCAGACTTGTTGACCGCATCCGGGCCAAAGCCAGAATAGACACCGTGGGGCATTTTCTGCGCCACATACTTCTTAAATGCCTTCTTGGTGGCCCTATAACCTTTTTTCGCCTCGGCTGCAGAGGCTTTCCAGTAAACACCGGATGCCTTATCCAGCACCACACCCTTGGCATTGTATACCGACGCCGGAATGGCCGTCTTGTAGACCGAGCCCTGCGGCTTGGCATTCTTATCATGCCAAACGCCGTTCTTCTTCATGTACTCAAAGCCTCCGGCCTCTTTCACACCCGGGGTCTGGTTACAGGTCGCACGCACATAGTCTTCATGTGACTTGAATCCGCCCATATCGACACCCAGCCGCTTGGCCAAATCGAATACGACATCGGAGAAGTCCCGCGCCTCACCCATCGGTTTGGTAAAAGGTTGGCGGATATAGAACTCGGCCACCCGTGAAGGTGACACCATATCCTCGCACGTCCAACGCTCGGTAAACGGCGTATCGGGCAGGATGAGATCCGCATACATGGTGGAATCACCGTAGAAGGGATCCACCGAGACAAAATACGGAATCAGCTTTTCATCCTTCAGGATATCGATATTCTCCTGCACATCACCATTGGCATAGGCCGGGGTGTAGCAGTAGGTAATATACATATCAGGACGACCGGCGCTGCCATCTTTAATCATCTTCAGCACTTGGTGGCTGACATGATGCGTAGGATAGGCAGCCTGCCCCGGGAACCCATCGAAGATATCCAGCTTAGGTGTTTTCTTCGCGGCCTTGATCTTGGGGAAGTTCCAACCAGCACCGACCGCCTTCATCCGGCAACCCTCTTGGTCTATCTGCCCAGTAACCGCACACAGCAGTTGGCATGCCCGCTCGCCTTCATTGCCGTTATAGTGCGCCACCAGACCGCGATAACTGACCAGCACGGCTGGTTTCTTGGTGGCAAATTCCTTGGCCAAAGAGGTGATCTTGCTGGCCGACACACCACTGATCTTCTCGGCCCAGGCCGGTGTATAGCCCTTGACATGCTTTTTGATCGCCGCGATCTTCTGCGGTACCGTGGCGTTATCATCTTCAGTGACCTTGGTGTACTTGAGCATATCTTCGCCATCGCCCTTGTACAGCCCTTCACTCATCACCACGTTGATCATGGCGAGAATGATGGCCGTATCGGTGCCCGGCTTGGGCGCGATCCATTCACGCGATTTAGCCGCCGTATTGGAGTTGCGCACGTCGAAGGTGACCATCTCCACACCGCGATCGGCCATCGCCCATAACATACGATGCGCTACCGGAATATGGTTGGTATGTGTCTCGAGGAAGTTGCTGCCAAAGTTCAGTACGAACTTGGTATTGTCAAAATCCCAGTTATCGAAGTGTCCACCCCAGGTCAACTCCTGAGCGGACCACTTGCCACCCTCACAGATACTGGTGTGATTACCAATACTACCGGTGCCATAGGCCTTGAAGAATCCACCTACCGTCTTGGAGTGACTGGCCTTGGCCCTGCCATAGTGGTAGACCACTTTTTCTGGTGTACCGGCATCCTTGTTTTTCTTCATGCGCGCGGCGATCTCACTCAGCGCCTCATCCCAGCTGATACGCTTCCATTTACCTTCACCGCGCTTTCCAACCCGGCGCATAGGGTGCAGGATCCTGTCTGGATCGTAGGTGTGGTTAACGGCAGCCTGGCCCTTGGCACAGAGTGTGCCTTCGGTACGGATTGAGTTGATATTGGGCTCAATTTTCACCAGTCGTCCATCTTCTACGTAGCCCACGTTGGCGCAACGGGTGACGCACTGCCAACAGGCACTGGGGATCATCTTCCGCTCCTTACCGGTGGTCGGTGAAAAGTCGCGATTACCGCGAATAGGCAAATCTTTCGCCGCCTTAGCATTGAGCGACACACTTGCGACACCCACCGTTGCGGCCGATGCTGCACCAAACTTCAGAAAATTACGTCGATTAAACATATTCTTTATCCTCCTCTATTATACGAAGCGATTGGTTGAACGCTCATTACGATGCGTATCAACTCGGCTAAACTGTTTTGCCTTCTTATCGTTTTTCGACTCGATCCAGTCGGCACCAATATAAAAGACACTCGGCTTGGTTTTCTTGTCACGCAGTAACACCGTGGTATCGAACTCGGCAACTAGCTTGGCCACTTCGCTGCTCGGATCATTCAGATCCCCAAAGATACGCGCCCTGCCTGGACAGGTATTGACACACGAAGGGGCGACTCCCTGAGAGATGCGATGCAGGCAGAAATCGCATTTGTCGGCCGCACCATTACCTTTGGTCAATTTAGGGTCACCCTTGAACGGATTCATAAAGCGGGCGTCGTAAGGACAAGCGTCGACACACTTGGCGCAGCCGGTGCACTTGGTCTCATCGATCATCACGATGCCATCGTCGCGTTTATAGGTCGCACCCTTGGCTTTGTGATCGCTGCCGTTTTGCGGGCAGGCTTCGACACAAGGAGGTTCAGAACAGTGATTACACAATCGCGGCAACATGCGTTTTTCGGTTGTGGGATAGACACCGGCTTCGTGGTGTTCAACCCAGGAGCGCACACCGCCGATAGGCACATCGAACTCGCTCTTGCAGGCGATACTGCAAGCCTGACACCCTGAGCACCGCCGCACATCGATCACCATCCCGTAGCGAACCTTCTTTTCTGTCGCCGCCTGGGCAACACTGGGTGCCGCCGCCACGATGGTCACCAGTGCAGAGCCCTTCCCTATGCCTTTAAGCAAATCTCTGCGGTTAATTTTCGGATCTGAATTGCTGTTCATTCTCTTCCCCTTTGTCAATTATTGAAGTACTTAAATGGATCCACAACCGGATCCACAACGCCAGTTGATTAGGTAGAGAGAGCAGCAAGAGTCAATCCAACTTTACTTTTATCATTTATTACAGCTACTTATGAAAACAATCGTGAAGAGCCTGTTTTCCAGTGTTACCCGCTGGTAACACCTATACGGGGCAAAATGGTGCTGAGTTACCAAATAGTAACCTTGGTCTGAGGCGGGAAGGGGAATAGGCACTCGCACTTGAGTTCAGAATAGAAGCCCGCGTCACAAGGAGCTGGAGCACAATGAAACTAGAGCTTCAGGCTCGACACCAGGTTGGGGATAATCGCCTGGGATGCCTGTTAGGAGCTTGACCGAGAATAGCAAGCCTACTGCGGAGAAGCTGATTTTGGCCAGCTTTTCCCATAATTTTCGTTAAATAGCGGTGCTATTCGCCTCAAATTATGAAAAAATCTGACTCAAAACAGCTCCCCCTCGTTACGGCTCCTATTCTCGGTCAAGCTCCTAGGGCGACAACACAGCCAGTCCTTCGAGCGCAGGCCTGTCATTGATTTTGACCGCCAGATCGATCTTGCGCACCGGGTGCTGTTGGGCGTGGAACCGTTCGATCAGTGCGAGGTAGTCGCGGTAGGACTGAGAAACCCGACTAATCTGATCCAGCGCCGTTCGTTGGGCACTGTCCAGGCTCATGTTACTGTATTGACTAACGAGCAATGATTCTACCGCGAGAAAATTTTCCAGAGCCAGGGTGTGATAGCGTTCGTCCTGGCGCAGCAAATAATTTTTAAAATTGTGAATCCCCATGCCGTAGCCTAGCTGGTACTCGACCTGCTCCAGATCACTCCACTCCCATTTTTCACGTAGTTGCGCCAATGCAGCAATTGCCCCGGTATCATCTACAGTGACGGAAAGATCCACGTCACTCAGTCGCCAACCCTTGTCTCGCAGACTTATCACCCGATCCAAACCACTGTCGTATTCGTCGATCATGGCCTTGATGACCGCGACTGCAGCTCGATCCTCAAGCGTTAGTTCCGGACTATTTTCAAGCTGTTTGAGACTGCCCAGGGCGATGTCGAAGGCCTTTTTGGCCGCGTCATAATCGTCATCCCTGCCCCGCAATACAAAGTTCTTAAAATTATGGATGCCTGCCCCGTAGCCGAGCGAACGTACCAGGGTGGCGACATTCTCACGGGCGGCGCTGGCGGCTTGCACCGTACCCAGTGCGGTTTGCCACAGCAACAGTGTGAGTAAGCACAACATCCATCGACTAGTCTGGTATCTCATATCACCATGCCTCATTTGATCACCCCTCATTTCCTCACTCGGTAGCTCATACCCTGGTTACCCGCACCAGCGTATCCATCCAGCGCTGTTGGCCATTGATTGGGTCAGGTGAATTGGGAATAAGCCAGTTGGGATGCACCCCATTGCTGTCCCACCAACGCCGGTCCCGATCGGGAATCGATTCGACCCCCTGGGGTGATGGCTTTCCAGAGGCAAATCGACCGTACTCCCAATGCCCACAGTGATGTGAGATGGCGATGACTCCCGGCACCACCGCAGGCGTAACCTTGGCGTGGGTTTCGATCTCACCCACGGCAGATTTCACCTTGATTTTATCTCCATCTGCAACACCACGCTGTTGCGCTGTAAGGGGATTTATCCAGGCCGGATTATCATGATAGATTTCACTCAACCAGCGACAGTTCATGGTCCGTGAATGGGTCTGCACATTGACTTTATAAGTGGTCAAAATAAGTTCATCATCCTGCCTGGCCGTATGCTCAGGAATAGCCATAAATTCAGGCATAGGAGGCAACCCCTTATCGCGCATCAGTCCCGAGTAGATTTCAAACAATCCTGACTTATTTAACTTATCCGGTGGAAAACCCACATAGACGTGATCACCCACCTTTTGCCCCACATACCCCTTGTAGGATTTACTGGCACGGGTATACCCGCTAGCAACCGCCTCTGCCTCAGTTGCCAGGCCTGCCTTTTTCCAGTTCCAGTATACTCCGGTATCCAAATCAAAAATCACACCTGCTTTATCCAGCGCGCTTGCCTGTACAGGTTGACGATAAGAGTAGTAACGTGCTTTCTCTTTTTTATTATGAAACACGCCGCGCTTTTGCATACCGCGCAAGCCCTTGGCCTTTTTCTTTATTATCGGTGTTAGCTTGCATGTCTTTTCAACAAACTTTTTCATCGACTTGACACGCTTGGCACCCAGCTTGATATTTAAACGCTTTGCCAGATCAATACAGACATCCGGAAAATTACGCGACTCACCCATCGGCGGAACCAATGGCTGTCGGATATAGAATTCCGCGATTTGGTTGGGTGACACCATATCTTCACAATCCCAGCGCTCCAGATAGGTGGTATCCGGCAAGATCAGATCGGCCAGTGCCGCCGACTCATCGTAGAAAGGGTTAACTGAAACGGTAAATGGCAACAAGCTTTCATCCTTAAGCACCTCTATGTTAAAAGCACAATCGCCATTAGCATAAATCGGTGCATAGCAATACCAGAGGTAGATATCAGGTCGTCCTGCATTGCCATCCTTTATTCGCTTAAACACTTGATTGCTGACATGATGTGTCGGAAAAGCCACCTGCCCGGCGAAGCCATCCATAAGATCGAGTTTGCGTGACTTGGGCGGGGTCTTCATCTTTGGATAGACCCAATTCGCCCCAACGGCTTTACAACGTCCCCCCGGGTTATCAATATTGCCGGTAATCGCCGCCAACATCTGAATTGCACGCTCGGTCTCGTTACCATTGTAATGCGCCACGGCACCGCGATAACTAATGACGCAAGCCGGTCCCTTGATGGCAAACTCACGTGCAATCATTGCAATTTTATCCGCCGACACCCCACTGATCCCTTCTGCCCAGCCTGGGGTATAAGGTTTGACGAATTGCTGCAGTGCATCGATTTTTTCATCATACGAAGCGGCATAGTTATCGGTGACCTTACAGAAATCGAGAAAAGGCAAGCCCGTTTCATACAACCCTTCTGTCATAATCACGTGGCACATGGCTAGAACAACAGCCTGATCTGTCCCCGGTCGAACCGGCACCCATTCGGTTGACTTGGCCGCGGTATTGGAAAGCCTGACATCAAAGGTCACCAGGCGTACCCCACGATCAACCATCGCACGAATCAGTCGCTGGGCTGTTGAGATGTGGTTGGTATGGGATTCAAACACATTACTGCCAAAATTCAGTACATATTGGGTCTTGTCAAAATCCCAATTATCATAATGACCACCCCAGGTCAGCTCTTGCGCTGTCCATTTTCCACCCTCACAGAGGCTGGTGTGATTACCAATGGTGCCGGTACCATAGGCGGCCAGAAAATCACTCACTAGCTTACTGGTACCTCCTTTCATGCGTCCATAGTGGAACATAAACTTTTCCGGCTCTCCGGCATCCTGTAGATTTTTCATACGTCCAGCCAGCTCACTCAGTGCCTCATCCCAACTGATCCGCTTCCATTTACCCTCACCCCGTTTGCCGACACGACGCATGGGATAAAGGATGCGGTCTGGATCATACAGCTGATTAATGCCCGCCTGCGCTTTGGCACAAACTTTACCCAGCGACCGGATAGAGTCAGGCTGCCCTTCAATCTTGGTCAGTCGACCCCCTTCGGTGTAACCGATAATCGGACAGCGTGAGACACACTGCCAGCAGGCACTCGGAACAGCCTTTTTTTCTTTGCCGCGCAGATAGGAATAATCTTTGCCTCCCTGCAAAAAACTCTTGGGCGCCTTGAACGCGAATTCATCGACTGCCTTCTTATCGGTAGCAGCCAACCCCGCTCCAGAAGTAAAGAGTGTGCCGGATAATCCCAGACCCGAGCCCAGTTTGAGAAAATTCCTACGACTAACCATAACGACTCCTCAAAGACCGATCGGGCCGGTAAGCTGACCACCGACAACAATGACATAGCGCAACATAAAACCACCCACTATCACCGCCAGCGGCGTAGCAATTTCAAACAGATAGGGCACATGAAAATGCCCCCCGCTATACTGCGTACGGATGACAAAAAAAGATTCCAGAATTAACGGCACGAGCAGACCGATAAATATCACACCGGTCCAGAACAACGGGGCCAATTCACCCCCGGGCAGCAATATTTTGATCGCATGACTAGCATCCTGAACGGTCACATAGGCAAACATAAAGAACAGGGCAATCACCACTAGCTCAATGCTAATCAAAATGATATCCGACAGGGTCAGCCAATAACCGCTGTTGTGAAACTGCCCATCTTGCTTCGGATCGACCGCTGACCGGTGAAAAAGCCGATTGGCCAACATGATCGAGGCAATACCCGTAGACAGGGCTGAGACGGTAAAGAGCGACCAGAGCACCGGTGTATTCCACAGCGGGCGTGCAGGCATGGCGCCCAGCAGCATGGCAGTATAGATAGCCGTTGCAATAGCCAGTGGCGCTGAGACACTCGCCAGTGGTTTGCGCAGCCGATCGGACCAACGGACCAATGCGTCGGCAAAACCACCTGCCAGGTATCTCTTCCAATCCAGAAAGGTCATTGCATACAATACAGAAACAGCTCCGACCAGCACCAATAACCAGCCACCATAATTCATCGGTGAGGGATTAAATGCCTGATACCAGAAGTTGCTGGTCATGATATTAAACGCACGGAAGGGTCTGCCCAACTCAAAGATAAGAAAAGCCGTACCTATGATGACTGGCAGTGGGCCAATCAGCGCACCATATTTCGCCAATGCAAAATAACGCTCGCCAAAGTTACCTCCAGGTCCGCGCAGATAGATAAAGGCACTCACGGCTATTGCCCCGGCACCGGTACCCGCCAAAAAGAGATACCAGTATACGGGCCAGCTCCACATTAAATGATGCTCCATCGCTATCCCCTCTTTTTATCGATGCCTTTATGCGTGGTGACACGCACATATTGGCCTGGCTTTTTGGTGTTTTCATCGGTCGAATCGAGGCCGATATAGAACACATTAGGATTGGTGCCAATATGCTCCCGCAACACCGAAACTGGATTTTTTGACATTTGAAGATAAATCTCGCTATTGACGTCATTGATATCGCCAAAGATACGCGCCCGTCCCTGACAGGTATTGACACAGGAGGGCACCAGGCCCTTGGCTACCCGGTGAATGCAAAAATCACACTTATCTGCAAAGCGGGTAACCGGGTTGAGAAAACGTGCACCGTAAGGGCAGGCCTGGGCACAATAGAGGCAACCAATGCAGACGCCCTGATCAATCACCACGATGCCATCCTGCGGGCGCTTGTAGGTGGCCCCGGTCGGACAGACGCGTACACAGTCCGGTTCGCTGCACTGGTTGCACAGGCGCGGCAGGAAACTTCGGCTGACATTCGGATACTGTCCCTTTTCGGTGTACTCAACCCAGCTTCTAGCAACACCCAGTGGCACATCGGACTCGGCCTTACAGGCCACGCTACAGGCATGACAGCCAATGCAACGCCGTAAATCGATCAGCATCCCGTACTGCACTCCGGGGCCGTCGGCACCATCTGCCACCGGTTCGGTTTTCGTTTCGGCACTCCCGGCTTGTGACAGGGCAACACCCGCCACTGCCGTGCCTACCGCCACTCCGCCGGCCGTTTTTAAAAACTCCCTGCGCTCATTTTTCTCTTCGGGGTGATCACTCATAGCTGACTCCAACCACACAGACCTGTTTTCGCTTCCGATAGCATAACAACCTCACCTGGACTCAGCCCGGACAAAGGCATTTTCACGCAGGTCTACGCTTTGGTGTGTTTCGTTATAGTGACACTCGACGCAGGTCATCTGCTCGTCCAATGCCTTTTTGTGTGCGTTCTTTCCACGCTCCCGCTTGGGCTCGATCTCTTCCTCGATATGGCAGTCACGACAGGTCGGACTGTCATATTCGAATAACCGGTCACGCACCCGGAAAGCCGCCGCCTGGCGGGCAGGAATCCATGCCCCTGCACGCTCACTCATGCGATCACGAAAATGGCCGAACAGATCGGTAAGACTGGCAAAGTGGGTATAGGCGTAGAAAGTGTTAATAAAGCCCGTGGGCATATGGCATTCGAAACAGGCCGCCTGTTCTGACACCTTATCTGTCTTCACATCGTCCGCAACAAGTAGCGGGTGGGCCTTTGAAAAAGAGAGTCGCGCCTCCGAGCGATATTCCTGATCCACATGGCAGTAGGAGCAAAGATCGTCATTCGCCACAAATTGCCGGGTGACTGGCTCAAACAGGAACAGACCCAGAATAAAAACCAATCCAAATACAGCAACCGCTATTCTGACACCACGTTGTTTAAACATTTACCCAGCTTCCCCTTTTACAACTCATTACTGTTTCCACTGACCGAGACCTCCCAGAAGACCCCGGCACTGAGCACTACGGAAGCGTCACTGCTTGTATATCGGCCGTACCAGGCCCAATACTGACCGTCACTGGGAAGGAGACAAGGTGCGCGCGTTTTCCTGCGGCATTGTCATGAATTGAAAAATTGAAAGAGTAGATGCCACCAGGCTGCATAATGAGATCATCCTCTGGATGACCCGTATCCAGCTTTCTGCGCATAACGAGGGTATATATCCCGTCCTCCCACGTTCCCCTGGCATAACCCACATCCGCCGCCGAACCATCCGCCGTGGTCTTATCGATGATATGGGCGGGCAAAATGTCCCCCTCCTTGAAGGTACCCGACACCGGTACCGTGGAACTGCCAACCACCAAATGCTTCGATTTGGAGGCATCATCAAGATCTGCCTCGGTCAATACGCTGTAACCGAGCTTGGCACTATCAAACATCAGTGCCGGTCCCGCCAGCATCTTACCGTTGGGCAGCAGCGCACTATTGCCTGCATCGACCTGTTTCATCTCTAGCACATTAAAATCTGCAGCAAAGCCGCCTGGATTGGTTAGCGCTGCATCCCAAATAATCAGATCGAGAAACCCTCCCTCATTGCGCAGCGCCTTCAGTTCATCAGCTGTCTTTACTGCGTCCCAGTCGGTACCCTCGGTACGAGAACCGGGGAGATACTTACGCACATAGCGATTGGTGATGCCGAATGCTTTATAGAGCTGACTGATGACGGGGTGTTCAGCCACTTCGTCCTCGTCGGCTTCCTCAGGCATACCGACCAACGCATCATGACAGGTCATCCAGCACCCCTGTTCGGAGTAGAGCGGCACCCGACTATCCCCCATCATGATCCCCAGGCGGTCGGGGTAGATGGCCGGCTGCTCGTCATCGATCACCGCCTCATGCTGTCGGTGATTGCCATACCAGTTCCACTCTGTGCCATCAAAGCGCATGAAGTTGCCCTGGTCGCCGGCACGATCTCCGTCACTCTTCCAGGAAAAACGCAGATACAGGTAGGTGGCATCGTGCGCGGCCCTGACCTTGAGACGCTTATAACCCTCTTTATCCTCAATCGGATCTGGCTCGAGTCTGTTTTCTACCACCAGGAGCCCCCCGAGAGACTTCTGCTCGCCCTTATGACACTGCAGGCAGGCTTCCCCTGACTTGACCTCATTGCTCGCCTTTTTATGGTCTTCGATACGTAACCACTGATAACTGGATTGGCCTGGGTAAAACAGTCGGGGGCTGGCGTCAGAAATCGAATCCCAATCGATCGTCTCTACCTCTGCCGACCATGCAGGCGCGCTTAGAAGCACCCAACTCGCCAGCGTAATTACGCTGGCCCGTACACCGAAAAAACGCTGCCTGGCTTTATCTTGCATCTAAGACCCCTGGAATTGATTTTGAATAACCGGCATTGACCGGAAATAATTAAAACAATAATGTAAGCAAATATCGCACCGCCAAAAATAATGATAACGTTTTCAATCAACTAAATTATCTTCACGACAACGAAGGCCACTTGGCGTTACCAATCAGTAACTTGCACAAAGCGATTGGATCGAATTAATGTTACGAACAAGTAACCACCATTTAATTTCGTTAATAGACGAGCTTGCCGCCCCGGTGCCGACGCCCGGGGTTAACCTGACTCGATTCGAAGACGTGTTCGTCGGGGCGCCGGACCGCAGTATCGAAGAACCTGCGGTGATCAAGCAGATACCTGGACACCTTCCGAGAAAAGCGGCATCAAAAGACTTCAACCCATTATTAGAAGTGGACCCCACCCAGGAATTTACGCCGACTGATTTCTGGTATTTGCTGGTCACTCATTTTTCTCTCTCCTATTCATTTTCTTTAGTCTCTATAGTTGTTGATTGGATAGATCTGTCTCTTTAGTCAGTTGTTCTTGTTTCCTCTAGCAGGTCGATGGTGTCTTCGAACTTGCCGAATGCTCCATCGAGAATCGTGATCGCATACTTCTTGTTATGTACGCCATTACCAAATCGCACAATGTCCAGTAGCTCAACGCCCTCTGCGATCATCGACTCTGCCTGCCCTAGTTGCTCCACATTCAGGTTGCTCTTTAATTCAACCAGGAGCTTACTCACTTCTGCCTTGACTTCTTCCGCGGCTGAAACTTCACTCTCAAGTGTTTTCGTCCATTTATCGAGCATTTTTATATGCTGTTCTGTATGGCACGCAGCACAGGTATCACCGGATGCGGTTCGCACATCATGCCCCTTGCTCAAAGTTTTTTTGAGATGACAGGCCATGCAATTGGTGTTGACTTCATACATCAAATGAGGGGCACCGGAGATTTCCTCGTTCACCGGAACACCCGCGAGCAGCAGCTTCTGATATTTATGCTGATCGACATGGCAGAGTTGGCAATCTTCACGTACAAAATCGAGATGATCGGTTCTGTTTCGATGTTCGATTACGCTGTGACAATCAAAGCAGTCAGCCTTGTTCGGTACATGCTTATCGTGCATGAGAGCCCGGTCACCAGCGGTTGCGAGCAGCGTCTGACTCCGGTTATGGCATGTCAGGCATCCGTTAGAAACCACATTCCCGGTATCAACCTCTCCGTGACCTTTTACCACTTCAAAGTGGCAACTCTCACAGGCAACCCCTGCTTCCTGCATTGTCTGATGGGTAATCGGCTCCTTGACTGAACTCTTATCACCTACTTCTAACTGGCTTTGTAACGATCTTGTTGGAATCGTGTGGCAGATATCACAGCGCGATGCCCCCTGGTTGAAATCGATAGTGGGTCTTCTAGCGAAGCTGATTTTCTTGAAATCTCCATTGATCATTACTGCCTTTTCAAGCATGGGTTTTTCCAGTTTTAAATGACACAGGTAGCAGATGTCCTGGGGTACCTCGAAATGTTTGCCTGCTGTTACCTTGAAGTGACAGGTATCGCAGGTGATTTGGTGTCCGTCCAGGGCCTTATCACCGAAGTGGATCTCGTGTTTGAAGCGAACCTTTTCGGCGAACTGTAACTCCGTCTGAGCCAGGCTGTCGCGATCATGGCAACCGGACTGTAAACAGGCGCCGTCTTTTATGACCGGGCGTATGGGTAGTGGTGCTTTCGGGTCATAAAGGTAGGCAGCGAGGTGACGTAAACCCTCGTATTTGGCTTTTAGTGAAGAGTGTTCACCAGGTAGAAAGTGGCAATCGACGCAATCGGCCTGCATTCCATCCGGATTATTGTCTGCGTGGTGATAATCGGCCTTCCAGGCATCGTACTGCTCGGTCATGGTGTGACAGCTGCCACCGCAAAAAGCAGGCTGCGCAGTGTAATACTCGATACCGCCCCAGCTGGCCATCAGGAACAGAACGGCGCCAGTGAATAAAAACGCAGCCAGCCGCCAGTTAACTATAATATTTAATTCCTCACCGCAAGTTAACTGCCTTGTTTGTTGCTAATTCCGATTAACGGCATTAGTCGAATATTATTCTGCGATATATGCTCTAAGGCACATAAATACTGAGCAAAGGTCATGCCACGCTCATATCTACTTGAAATAACAAAGGATTAAAACGACACAGCAATAGAAACTTCAAATTTGTTACCTGGCGGTAACTTTTATTAGAAACTCGTAGCTTTTCTAATTAGAAACCTAAATTCATGTAGTTAGGATGTTAAACCGGTACAATAGGTTACCGATGGGTAACAAGTCGTCAAATGGGAAAATTTTAAGTGAGAAGATCACTTCACTTTTTCCAGGAAAGGGGTTAATAATGATCTTGTCGGGCATAGCTAGACAGTATCCCTGTGAAGTACTTACTTGAGGAACAGCAGTGCGATTGATTTGTCTTTTCTTGATATTCTGGATTACTCCAGGTTTTGCGGTCAGCGCAGAACCACCTATCCGCTTTGGCTTAACCGCGGTGATACTGACTGACAACATCAGGTTTCTCGATGAATGGAGTCAGTACCTGGAAGCAAAAATGGGTCGTAAGGTCGAATTTGTGCTCAGAAGGTCATATCGAGAGGTAATGGATCTATTGGACTCGGGCGCTATCGAATTTGCCTGGATCTGTGGTTACCCCTACGTGCAATCAAGAAAACCGGAATCTCTTCAACTCATGACGGTGCCTGTTTACCGGGGGGAGCCACGTTACTTCTCTTATATCATTGTCCCTTATAACAGCCCTTACAAAAGACTTGACGACCTGAAAGGAAAGATTTTTGCCTTCTCCGATCCTGACTCGAATTCCGGCTTCCTCTATCCTCTATCCTTGTTGGTAAAGAAAGGTGATAAACCTGAGACATTTTTTCGTCAAACATTTTTCACCTTCAATCATGCAGAGACGGTACAGGCTGTTTCCGAGCAGGTAGCAGATGGCGGCGCGGTAGACTCGTATATATGGGAATCTCTTGCCGCCATCAAACCGGAGGTCACAGAAAAGACTCGAATAATAAAACAATCTCCCAGTTTTGGCTTCCCGCCTATTGTTTCAGGTTTAGGAGTGGACGCTAACACGGTCAAGTTGATGAAAAGTACACTCGAAAATATGAATCAGGATGTGGACGGAAAAGCATTTCTTGCAAGACTCAAGCTGGATGGCTTTGGTGATTATCCGGATTCGCTATTCAACGGAATTCGCGCTAACGCAAAAGCTATCCAAAGGAGTGCTCCGGTTGTACCCGATGTTACCAATTGACTAATTGCAAAGTATAAATGCCAATACTTAGCCCAAGAACCTGGTCATTGGCGATAAAGCTACCGCTCACAATCACGGTCGTTGTGGCTACGGTTGGATTCATGATCGGTGCGGTGATAGTAGTACAGGACTGGACCCGTTTTCACGATGAATTGGGTGAAAAGGCTCTTCTATTGTCTGAATCCGTTGCCACCACCGCCCCCAGGGCAATGCTACGCAAGAATTATTGGTCACTCTATCTAAGCCTGAAGAATATAGCAGCCAGAAGAGCAGGAACAGGTGGAGGTCATGAAATCATTACGGCGATGATACTTGATGCAGAAGGCCTCATTCAGGCGCACCTTCAACCCGCTGAAAATCCATTAGGCCTTATATTTTCACCCACAAGCAAGCTTGAACAGGAACTCTTAAGGCACGCCATGAACGCAAGAAAGCCCATCGTGTTAAGCAGAGGCGGTTTTTCGGAAACAGGCTTTGTGGAGGGTGTTGTCCCACTCTTCTCCGATCAAAAATATATGGGTGTGGCCCGTGTCCGGATATCAGTCGCCCGATTATACGAAAAGGCTAAAAACTCCGCGCTCATCGTTCTTCTCCTGGTATTCTGTTTCGTTATTATCGGTAGTGCTCTGGGTACCATCGTTTCCAGGCGCATGGTCAAACCTCTCGCGGCAGTCACCCAGGGACTGGAAGCGGTCGGTCGAGGTGAAATGACCGATTTTGCACCGATACCGGTAAAGGACAGGGATGAAATCGGCCGTCTCAGCGTCACCTTCAATCAGATTATGTCGGAATTGGCGGAAAAAAAGATGCTTGAAGAGGAAATCGCTATGAGCGAAAAACTGGTTGCTCTTGGTCGCATCACGGCTGGTGTTGCGCACGAGGTTAACAACCCACTTGCCGGACTCTTGAACTGTATCGACACATTGCAAAAACATCCTAACGATCAAGCGCTGATTGATCGTTATCTGCCGGTAATCGATCAAGGCCTGCACAGAATCAAGGACATCGTTCATAGCCTGCTTGTCGGGCTTAGAATTGAAGAGAGCGATGAAAATGTAAATATGGAACACATCGATAAACTACAGGACCTCTTAGCGGCGGAAATTGGGGACAGAGATATAGAGATCATCTGGAACAACCGTACTGACAAAGATCTTAATATCCCCGGCAAACTGGAACAGATCATTATTAATCTTTTGAAAAATGCGTTGGAAATACTTCCTGATACCGGCAGAATCATTTTCAACATGTATCAAGAAGGGGAATTCCTGAATATCGAAGTCAGCGATAGCGGTCCTGGCATTCCCTTGAGTATAAGAAATCAATTATTCGACCCTTTTTTCACAACCAAACCCAATGGTACCGGATTAGGACTCTGGGTGGTGTATCGTCTGGTCCAGGGTATGCAGGGAATCATTGAAATAGAGAGTCAGAAGGGTCATGGAGCCACGTTCCACGTTGCTGTACCAGTGATAAGAGCAAAGGTAGCCTGATGCAAAACAAGCTGAAGCAAGAGTTAGATAATAACGATTTCAGTGACTATTGTGTGCTCCTTGTCGAGGATGATGAAATCATGCGTATGTCACTCGAAGACAGGCTGCTCCTCGATGGGATCACTGTTCGGGCCGTGTGTGACACAGCAAGTGCCAGAATGGAACTTAAGAAAGGAGATATCGATCTCGTAATTAGCGATATCCGCTTGCCGGATGGCACGGGTATTGAACTGTTTTTCGATATTTCAAACTACTTCCCCGGCATCCCGGTGATCCTCATGACAGCCTACGGTGATGTATCAGATGCGGTCAAACTGGTTAAATCCGGCGCACTCGATTATCTGATCAAACCTTTTGATATCAGCGACTTCATTAAGAAAGTGGAACAACATCTATCCCGTATAGCCGATACTCGCCTGACATTGGACGCGGGCGATGACAACCGTTTCAAACCAGGCAGTGGGCGCCTCGGTAAGAATTTGGCAATGCGCAAGATTGAGCGGCTGGTGGCTCGCCTTGGCGAGAGCGACAGTTCAATATTAATTACCGGTGAATCCGGCGTTGGTAAAGAAGTAGTCGCGACACTGATACACAACAACAGTCTCCGCGCCAATAAACCTATGATCAAGGTCAATTGTGCTGCCTTATCATCCAGCTTGATAGAGAGTGAGCTTTTTGGTCACGAGAAAGGTGCTTTCACTGGTGCAACCCAGCAACGTATAGGAAGATTTGAACAGGCTCAGGGAGGGACCATCTTTCTTGATGAAATCGCCGAAGTATCACCTGGTATACAAGTCAAACTGCTCCGTGTGCTACAGGAGCGTGAGATCGAACGTGTAGGCGGTGTGGAGCCGATCGCCCTCGATGTCAGGGTTATCGCCGCTACCCAGGTAAATCTGGAAGAGTCTATTGAGAAGCGTGAATTTCGAACAGATCTCTATTGGCGGCTCAATGTAATTCACGTGGATATACCGCCCTTGCGCAAGCGCCCGGAAGACATTATTTATCTTGCCAGATTGTTTGTAAGTGAACTGGCTACAAAAACCGGAAGTAAAATTAAAGGGCTGTCAAAACAAGCCGAGTTACAGCTTCAATCCATGTCATTTCCTGGAAACGTCCGCGAACTAAAGAATATTATTGAAAGAGCAGTCGCCTTGTGTGATGCCCCCTGGATCGGTGCCATAGACCTGCTGACCGAGGACATCGACAACCTCGATATAGACACGACGACATTGAAGCAAACAATTGAAGAAGCAGAGCGCCAGGCTATCAGCAGTGCATTGGCCGAAAATGACGGTAAAATCAAACAGGCTGCGGACCACCTGGGAATTTCACGAAAAAATCTTTGGGAGAAGATGAAACGTTACGGGATCGGGAAGTAACATGGGCTGGCCTGTCACGAACGATGTCAACTGTCAGGAAAGGAGTTTGCTGCAGTTAGCTGCTCTAATTCATCACTAATTGCGGGAATTCAGTAAGCACGGTGGTCGTAAAAACCATGTGGGCTCGGTTCCTTATCTATACCGCTGTTGCAGATAACGATTAATCTAGGATTTTAAGCTGTTTACCAAAACCATCAGATGTTTCGCATATGTGGTACTTTCCCACATAATAATTATGGTTATTTTGTGATACAAGGGATTCCGATGATGCACTCCGAATTAAGTTGATGCTAAAGCCGTGAACGACGATAACCTATCGTTTGAAAAAAACCGTTTCCCGGTCTCGTTCGAATGGCCGACGTGGCTGCTGATTATTTCGGTTTATGGGAGTTGGTTTCTACTGATGCAGTATTACCATTCACTCGGGCCAATCCTTGCATCGCCACTGTTGATTGTGTTTTGCGCCTTGCACGGCTCCATGTGCCACGAGCTGATCCATGGCCACCCGACCCGGATTACGGCACTCAATACGCTGTTGGGGAGCGTTCCCCTCACGCTATTCCTGCCCTATTCTATTTACCGCGAGTCCCATTTGACTCACCATCACGATGTGAACATCACATTGCCCGGCGAGGATCCGGAAAGCTATTACTGCAGTGCGAGTGAATATCAGCGTAAATCGAGAACAGGGAAGATGTTTGCGTGGGTCAACATGACAATCGCCGGCAGGTTGCTGTTCAATCCTGCGGTCGAAATACTGGGGCTCGGCAAGCTCGCCTTTAACGCCGTGAAATCGAGCGATACCCAGGCACTCAAAATCTGGGGTATACACCTGGTTTCGGTGGTGTTGTTAATGCTGCTGATCGTGCTGTATTTCCAGGTATCCTGGTGGCATTACTTACTCATCGCCTATTTCGCCAACTCGCTGACCCGAATCCGGTCATTCTATGAACACCGCGCCAGGACCGCCGTTTCTGAAAGAACCGTACTCATGGAACCTTGCCTGTTTTTCAGAGTGATGTTCCTCAACCTGAATTTCCATCTCGCGCATCACGAAAATCCTTCGATCCCCTGGTATCAGCTGGGCGATTATTATTACGACCATCGCACCGATCTGATCTCGAGGAGCGGTGACTTTTACTATAATGGTTACCGGCACTGGTTGCTGGGGCATTTGTTCAGACCCGTCGACTCGCCGATCCATCCGTTTTATGAGTCTAGAGGTTAAGCCTGTTTGCTTCCCCCTATTTGCTATTCCTCTCCACGCTTTGCCACCATTGCTGGAGGGCTTCCTTGCTGAAAGGAAGGACACTCCCAACCCCGCCGACACGTATGTTCAGTGACTTTTGTTTCTCTACGAATTTCAAAAGTGCCATCCTGTCGCCAGTGTCCGGTTTGTAAACTGCGGCGGCGAAGGGTGCTATGGTTTGATGAGTTGTCAGGGGTCCCAGATTATAACAAATTGCCTGGGCCTTCACCTGCGGAACATCTATCTCTATGCCAACAGTTAATAGGGAACGGTTCGGACCGAAAGTAGGTGGTGCCCAGGGGCGGAATCAACCGGTCCGCGTTCGGCACCGACACGAGGATTTTCAGAGAGATCCGTGATTTATATTTTTTATTTTTCAACAACTTATGGGACGTCCGTTGCGGGGCTTTGCACCATAAAGCATAACCATGCACAACTGAAACTCACAAAACTCCTTATTTGGAAAGGATTGGTATCTACCCGTTAAATATCATAAAAAATGTTGAATATATCTATTCTTTGATTATTCAATTCCACCCCTGGTATCGCAATTCAAAAATTGGTATCTGCAAAGCTGTTAACAATATTATTCATTCTATCAATTTAATTATCCCCGCCAATACAATAGTATGTGTTTCCCGGAAACTCCATCTCTGGCGAGGTCCTAAAATGTTTAAACACGGATTTAGATTTGCTGCATTGCTTGCAATTGTTTTGCTGCTGGTTTCCAGGGTGGCATTCGGATTAGGTTTAACCGTTGCGCAAGCAGAAAC
>Ga0255049_10000067_pt1 | contig 55426 bp, 53 predicted proteins | sample JV7_2_3_MG_FD_183615 | JGI IMG/M metagenome (GOLD analysis project Ga0255049, IMG submission 183615) | Seawater microbial communities from Jervis Inlet, British Columbia, Canada - JV7_2_3 | ecosystem: Environmental > Aquatic > Marine > Inlet | place: Canada: British Columbia | collected 2016-10-06 | reverse complement strand
TGAGTTCTTTGTCGCCGGTCGGGAAATTGCGAATGGTTTCTCCGAGCTCAATGACCCCGAAGATCAGGTCGATCGATTTCATGCCCAGACGGCGAATCGCGAGGCAGGCGATGACGAGGCCATGGCCTTCGATCACGATTACATTCGGGCACTCGAGTACGGCATGCCACCGACGGCCGGTATTGGTGTCGGCATCGATCGCCTCGTGATGCTGCTGACCGATTCCGCGTCAATTCGTGACGTACTGCTGTTCCCACACATGCGCCCTGAGGTGTTTTCGGGCTAGCCCAGATATTCGAGCGGAATATGCGAGATATCTTGTCCGTCGATGGTCAATGTTGCGTCGGCCTTGTCGAGCGGAACGACCGCGAGCATGTCGGTGCCGATGGCATTGACCACTTCACCGATGTCGCGTTGCCCGTCAGACACCTTATCGCCAACAGAGACCGGCGCGCTGCTTTCAAATCGCAGGCAACGCCGCTTGCTGGCACCACGGTAGTGGGTGCGTGCGATGATTTCCTGTCCGGGGTAACAACCCTTGTCCAGACTGACAATCTCCAGCAAATCCAGGTTGAGCATATGCGGTGTAAATTTCTCGGACTGGGTGAGTTCGATTTCGGGTATACCGGCCTGTAGCATTTCGAGTGCTGATTTGTCGCCAGATGACTCGCCAGGCCGTACCTCGAATTCAACCTTCGAGCGGAATCGAAACATCGTCAATCTTTGCATGACCAACTCGACGAGATCGGACGGTAACGTTAACGTGTAACCATTGTCGACAACGGCAACGAATGGCATACAGATCACGCGTCCCTTGGGGTTACACCACGCTGATCGAACTGTCTTTGCTGCGGATGCATCGCGAAGTTTATTCAGGTCGAACGTAAGCTGTGCCTGTAGAAACTCAAACGAGTCCGGTCCGGTCACTGCAATAGTTGAGTAGGGGATTTCTGACATCTTGTTCCTGTGTCTGGCATACTTTCGCCATGCCGACAGAGGATACAGAAAAAGAAGAGGTCGAAGTCAAACCCGGGTCCGAAAAGCCGAAAGAAATCGGTGGCCAGGAGGGCCCCGACCCGACGCGTTACGGCGATTGGGAAAAGGCTGGCCGGTGTATTGATTTTTGATAAACGAATATCGAAATAACAATAACTTATGAGTAATACTGAAAGACCTTTATCACCTCATCTCTCGATCTATCGCTGGCCGATTACGATGACCCTTTCGATCCTGCACCGGGCGACCGGTGTGGCGATGTCGCTCGGACTGATCGTGCTCGCATTGTGGCTGATGAATGTGTTGCTCGGTGGGGCCAGTTACGATCAATTCCTGGGACTGATGTCCGGCGTCGTCGGTCGGGGTTTGTTGCTCGGCTGGAGCTTTGCATTCTTCCTGCATCTTGCGAACGGAGTGCGCCATTTGTTTTGGGACTTCGGGCGCGGATTTGAACTAAGTCAGGCAAATGCGTCGGCCTGGTTCGTGTTACTGCTCGCGATCAGCATGACCGCTATTTTCTGGTTGCTGCTGTGAATCACGCTACTCGACATTTCGTGGCACAACGAATCTCTGCGGTCTTGCTTGTTGTTCTCGGTTTGTGGTTCGCGGGTTCGATGAGTGGTCTGGATAGTTTTGAGCATGTCGTCGTTGTCGCATTCATTGCGGAGCCACGGAACGGCGTCTTGCTCGCTCTGCTGTGTGCGACGCTGGCATATCACTCTTATCTCGGCGTTCAGGTTGTGGTCGAGGACTACGTGCACACGCCCGGACTCGTGACGTTTTCACTGGTCGCATCGCGTATCGCCCATGCTTTCGTTGCACTGGCATCGATTTATGCGGTATTCAAGACAGGTTTCGGCGCATGAGCGACTACGAATTTATTGATCACGATTACGATGTCGTGGTGATCGGTGCAGGTGGCGCTGGTTTGCGTGCCACCTTCGGGCTTGCACAAGCTAACTTCAAGACGGCGTGTATCACCAAGGTATTTCCAACTCGCAGCCATACGGTCGCAGCGCAGGGTGGCATCAGCGCGGCTCTCGGTAATATGGGAGAGGACGACTGGCGCTGGCACATGTACGACACGGTCAAGGGCTCCGACTGGCTTGGCGATCAGGATGCGATTGAATATATGTGCAAGGAAGCGCCTGACGCAGTCATCGAACTCGAACATTATGGGGTACCGTTTTCCCGAACCGAGGACGGGAAAATCTATCAGCGACCGTTTGGCGGCATGACCACGCGCTTCGGCGAGGGCACTGCCCAGCGAACCTGCGCGGCGGCTGACCGGACCGGGCACGCCATGCTGCACACGCTCTATCAGCAGTCGCTCAAACACGATGCCGAGTTTTTCATCGAGTATTTTGCGGTCGATCTGATCATGCAGGACGGCACCTGTCGCGGTGTCGTTGCGATCGACCTGGCGACGGGCCGGGTGCATCGCTTCCGTTCGCACCAGGTCATTCTCGCAACCGGCGGCTACGGCCGGGCGTATTTTTCCTGTACCTCGGCGCATACCTGCACCGGTGACGGCAGTGCGATGGTGTTGCGTGCGGGACTGCCCGTACAGGACATGGAATTCGTGCAATTTCATCCGACGGGAATTTACGGCGCCGGAATGCTGATTACTGAAGGCGTGCGCGGCGAAGGCGGTTACCTGACCAATTCGGATGGCGAACGATTTATGGAGCGTTATGCGCCCAATGCCAAGGATCTGGCGTCGCGCGATGTCGTCAGCCGTTCGATGACTATCGAAATTCGGGAAGGCCGGGGTGTTGGCAAGGAGAAGGATCACATTCATCTGCACCTCGAGCACCTGGGCCCCGAAGTCATCGATGAACGGCTGCCCGGTATTGCCGAGTCGGCACGAATTTTCGCCGCTGTCGATGTCACGAAGGAGCCGATCCCGGTCCTGCCGACCGTGCACTACAACATGGGCGGCGTGCCGGCGAACTTCAACGGCCAGGTTGTTACCAGCAAAGACGGCGATCCGGAAACCGTGGTGCCGGGCCTGATGGCGGTCGGAGAAGCCGCCTGCGTATCAGTGCATGGCGCCAACCGTCTTGGGTCGAACTCATTGCTGGATCTGGTTGTGTTCGGTCGCTCGGCGGCGAATTTCTGTGCAGAAACGATGACGCCAGGTGCTGCCCACGAACCGTTTGGTGACCAAGCGGGTTCTGTCAGCGTGAATCGAATTGATCGGCTGCGAAATGCCGATGGTTCTCGAACGACCGCCGAGGTTCGCCTCGAAATGCAGAAGACGATGCAGAACCATGCGGCGGTGTTCCGTACTGGCGAGACTCTGCAGGAAGGCGTGAATTTGTTGCGCGGCACGTTCGCCTCGCTGGCCGTCCTCAAGCTGTCGGATCGTTCGTTGATCTGGAATACCGACCTGATCGAAACCATGGAGCTCGAGAACCTGATGCTCAATGCGACCGCGACCATCGAGTCGGCGGCGAACAGATTGGAGAGCCGCGGTGCGCATGCACGCGAAGACTACGCCGATCGCGATGATCAAAACTGGATGAAACATACGCTCGTCTGGGTGAACGATGCAGGCGTGGTGTCGTTCGATTATCGGCCCGTTCATCAGGAGACGTTGACGGACGAAGTCGACGCCATACCGCCGAAAGCTCGTGTGTACTAGCTTATGCGTAGCGGGGAGTTGAGACTTGGCTGAATTCAGACTGCCGCCGAATTCGAGGATCCGCAAAGGAAAGCACTTCGCGGCGCGCGAGGGTGCGTCGGCTACGCGCCGCTTCGCCGTGTATCGATACGATCCCGACAGCGGCGAGAATCCGCGCGTCGATACTTACGATATTGAGATCGAAAGTTGTGGCCCGATGGTGCTCGATGCGCTGATCAAGATTAAGAACGAGATTGACCCGACCCTGACCTTTCGTCGTTCTTGCCGGGAGGGCATCTGCGGCTCTTGTGCGATGAACATCGACGGTGGCAATACGCTTGCCTGCACGCGTGCCATCGGCGAGTCGAACGGTGAGGTCAGGATTTATCCGTTGCCGCACATGTCGGTGGTCAAAGACCTCGTCCCCGACCTGACGAATTTCTACGCGCAATACGCATCGATCAAGCCATGGTTACAGGCAAGTACACCGCCGCCGGACAATCATGAACGGCTGCAAAGCAAGGATGAGCAGGAAAAAATCGACGAACCGGCGGCCTGCATTCTGTGTGCCTGCTGTTCGACGAGTTGTCCGAGCTATTGGTGGAATAGCGAGCGCTATCTTGGGCCAGCGGCACTGCTGGCAGCCTATCGCTGGCTGGTCGATAGTCGTGACGAGGCCAGGGATGAGCGCCTCGATGAACTCGAGGACCCGTTCAAGCTGTATCGATGCCACACGATCATGAATTGCACGCAAACCTGTCCGAAAGGGCTCAATCCGGCCAGCGCAATTGCCGCGACCAAGAAAATGCTCGCCGCGAGGCGGGTCTAGAGTCGCCCGCATGTCTCGATCCCGCTTGACGGGAGCGGCCTCCAACTGCGGCCGCCTACGCTGGCAGTGCCGGCGCGGCATGCGCGAACTCGACGAGCTGTTGGTGGGTTATCTCGATGGCCGGTATGTGCGGGCCGACGAGGTGGAAAAAGCGGCATTTCACTCGCTTTTGGCGCTTCCAGATCCGGAACTCATCGGTTATCTGTTGCAACAGCAAATACACCCACCGGAATTGGCCGTTGTCCTCCAGCACATTCTCAACAGAGTTGATTCCTGATCCTGCGATGCGTCGTTTGATAATTGTCGCCGCGTTGGCGATGACGTTGCCCGGGTTACTGGTCATTCTCAGCTTGCCGATCAGCAATTTTTTACGCGCTGCCGCAGGGCTCATTTGTACGCTCGTAACTGGCGTAGAATTGGCGCTTATATCGTCTGCGCATAAGCAATATACGTGCATTCGAATTTACTCTGACGGCGCCGTGGAAATCCGCGACAGGGACGGTGTTTGGCAAATCGCGACAATCGCAAGCGGAAGTATCGTCCTGCAAAAACTGGCCTGGTTTAGACTCAAGCCAGCCAACGGTGGCCGCTATTACGAGCTGGTGCGTGGCAATTCGCGTGAAAGTAAGCAGTGGCGGCGCTTACAGGTGATATGGAGACACTTGGGGCCAGCCAGCTGAAACTGCTAACATGCCCCCGATTCGGACTTGGGCCGGTACACTAAAGAACTGCATCACATAATGAGTACTAATAGCACTTTTTCAGGAGAACTTTCGACCGTTCTGCGGGTCTATCCCGGAGTCGAGCAGTTGCGTCTGAAAAACACCGGGATGCAGCCGCATGTCGAATGAATCGACAGACAAGGAACTGGTCAAACGGGTCCAGAAAGGCGATAAAGGCGCGTTCGATCTGTTGGTGCTCAAATACGAGCACAAAATAGTCAACCTGGTGATGCGCTATGTGCGCGATCCGGAAACGGCTTTGGACATCAGCCAGGAGGCCTTTATAAAGGCTTACCGGGCGCTACCACGATTTCGTGGTGATAGTGCTTTTTATACATGGCTTTATCGCATCGCCGTGAATACTGCAAAGAACCATCTTGCAGCACAACGGCGCCGACCAACGGACATTGAGCTCGACCTGCAGGATCCGGAACAATACAGCCTGCACGCCAAGCTAAAAGAAACAGATACTCCGGAAGGAGTGTCATTGAGTCACGAATTACAAGAGACATTGGAGCGTGCCATCCAGGCCTTGCCGGAAGATTTGCGAACGGCAATTGTTTTGCGCGAACTGGATGGGATGAGTTACGAAGAGATCGCACAGACCATGGATTGTCCGGTTGGAACAGTGCGATCCCGGATTTTCAGGGCCCGGGATGCCATCGGCAAGAAAGTAGGGACCCTGATACGTTGAATAGGCGGGTAGAAATGAACGATGGTATTAAAATGCAGGTATCTGCTTTCGTCGACGGTGAATTGCCGGAGGCCGAAGCGCAGTTGTTGCTGCGCAGACTGAGTCAGGATGCGGAACTCAGGCAGCAGGCAGCGGAATATTTTGCGATTGGGCGTGCACTTCGCGGGCAAAGCAGCGTTGCGGCGATTGGTGATCTGCGTGGACGAATTGCAGCAGAAATCGACGACCGGTTGGTCGATGAGGAGTTTGACATCATCGAGCCGATGCCGCGCAATTATGTTCGCCCGCTGGCCGGATTTGCGATCGCGGCGACTGTCGCAGTAGCTGCCATATTTGGTTTGCAACAGATGACGACGGTGCCGGGTGCCGGCGCTGATTCGTCGGCTTCCACCGTTGCAGAAGAACCGGTAGACGATTCCTATACTGTGCCCAATCTCGAATATTTTCAGCGGCACGATCAATTATCGCTTGAGAACGGCAACAATAACTTCGATTTGCGACGCGTCGTTAGTATTGAGGTGAGCGAAGATGGCACGCCGGAAGCGGACTTTGAGGAAATCGATCCACCGCAGGATCCCGAGTCTGAGGAACGGCCAGCGCCGTAACCCGCAAGCGACATGAAATTCAAAGCAACTCACACGACCGCGGCACTTGGTGTCACGTTTGTCGGCCTGCTTTTGGCAGCGAATCCGGCATTTGCCGAAGATACGGGGCCCGGCGAGTGGTTGCAGAAAATGACCAGTGCCGTACAGACTACGGACTACGAAGGTACGGTGATCCGGATTCAAGACGGAACTGCCGAGGCGCTCAAAGTCGTGCATGTTGTATCGGATGGTGTGATACGCGAGAAGATGGTCATCCAGGAGGGCAATGGACTGGAAATCATCCGCAACGGTAACGAAGTGCACTGCATTTTGCCTGACCGGAAATCGGTCCTGGTCGGAGAATGGGACGATCAAAGCACGTTATTTTCAACATTGCCGTCCAGCGATATTCGTTTCGGTAGTGAATACGATGTCTCAATTGTTCGCCAGGAACGCGTCGCGGGACGCAAAGCAATAATGCTTGCCATTCGCCCGCATGACGATTTTCGCTACGGTCATCGAATCTGGCTCGACCTGGAAACCGGGTTCCCATTGCAGACCAAACTCGTGGACGGCGGCGGTCAGGTAATTGAACAAGTGAAGTTTGCCGACATCACGCTGGGTCAGGAGATTCATGCAAGCGCACTGATGCCATCAACCAATACTGATGATTTTCGCTGGTTCACGCAGCCACAAAAAGCCAGTAAGAGCGGAATCGAGACTGGCTGGGCCAGCAGCGATCTACCTTCCGGGTTTCGAATGACCTCAGTGCATGCTGAAAAGATGGCCGGCAAAGACGGCTCAGTAACCCACATGATGTTCAGTGACGGTCTTGCCAATGTGTCGGTATTCATCGAGCCGGGCACAGGTGAAGCCGCAGCAAGTCGTTCGCGCGTTGGCGCTGCCAATTCCTATAGCGCCACCATTGGCGAATTTCGCGTAACCGCGGTTGGCGAAGTGCCGGCTGCAACCACGGAGCAAATCGCAAAGTCGATGCAGCTCCCGTAATCGGGCTCTGACCCCGCGAAAAGGGATATCATCGTCCGCGATGGACAATCCCACAGGCACTATTCATTCCCTTGTAGCAAATGCACATGGCGCTCGAGCGATCGTCGAAGTCGACGTCAGCACGGCGTGCCCGCGCTGCGCTGCGGGCAAGGGTTGTGGCGCCGGATTGCTGGTCGGTAGCAGCCGTTTGCGACGGGTCGAAGCCGCCATTGGGCCAGGCATGGTGCTCGCCGAAGGAGACAGCGTTGAAATCTCACTGGCGTCGTCCAATCTGCTGCAGGCAGCGCTAATCGTATATGGATTGCCCTTGTTCGGCGCGATTGGCGTAGCCGGCCTCGCATATTTGCTGGCATTGGGTGATGGCGCTGCGGCTGTGGCAGCGATCATCGGAATATCGCTTGGAGTGCTGCTGGGCCGTTGGCGGCTGCGCCGCAACGCCTGTATTGAAAATTTCGTGCCGCATGTCGAAAAAAGGCTGCAATCCGCGCAGAACGGTGCCTGAGTGCCAAAATTGCAGGTTTTCAGCCGTCCTGGCTGCCATTTGTGTGAGCTATTGATCGAGGAATTACTGCCACTGATACAGGGTCGCATCGAGCTTGTGGTCTGCGATATCGATAGCCGTGACGACTGGCGTGATGCATACGACACCCGGGTGCCGGTCCTTAAATATGACGGCGAGTTCATCTGTCAGTATCATCTCGATCGCGAAGCGCTCACCAGGATCCTGAGCAACATCCCGACATGAACCGAATTCGAAATTTTTCAATTATTGCCCACATCGATCATGGCAAGTCGACGCTTGCTGATCGGTTTATCCAGCATTGCGGTGGCCTGTCCGATCGGGAAATGGCTGACCAGGTTCTGGATTCGATGGACCTGGAGCGTGAGCGCGGCATTACTATCAAGGCGCAAAGCGTGTCGCTCGACTATGTCGCCAACGATGGCGAGATCTACCAGCTGAATTTCATCGATACGCCGGGGCATGTCGACTTCTCCTATGAAGTGTCACGCTCGCTCGCCGCCTGCGAAGGGGCGTTGCTGGTTGTCGATGCTGCGCAGGGAGTCGAGGCACAAAGTGTCGCCAATTGTAATACCGCTATTGATCAGGGCGTGGAAGTTCTGCCCGTATTGAACAAGATTGATTTACCCTCGGCGGAACCTGACCGGGTTGTTGGGGAGATCGAAGACATCATCGGCATCGACGCAACCGAGGCCGTGCGTGTTAGTGCAAAGACTGGTGCCGGAGTGCCCGAGTTACTTGAAGCCATTGTGGATCGAATTCCGGCGCCGGAAGGAAATCCCGATGGGCCATTACAGGCACTGATCATCGATTCATGGTTCGACAATTACGTCGGTGTTGTTTCCCTTGTGCGAGTGATGAATGGCACGCTGCCAAAGCGCAGCAAGATTACGGTGATGTCGACGGGCATGTCGCACCAAGCTGATCGTGTCGGTAGCTTTACGCCGAAGATGGAAGATCGTGACGCGCTCACGACCGGAACAGTTGGTTATGTCATTGCCGGTATCAAGGATATCTACGGTGCTCCTGTTGGCGATACGCTGACCCTTACGCGCGAACCGTGCGCGGATCCATTGCCGGGATTCAAACAGGTACAGCCGCGTGTTTTCGCTGGTCTGTTTCCAATCCAATCGGAAGACTACGAGAATTTTCGGGAGGCACTGCAGAAGCTGCGCCTCAACGATGCAGCATTACATTTTGAACCGGAGTCATCGGTTGCGCTCGGTTTCGGATTCCGCTGTGGTTTCCTCGGCATGCTGCACATGGAAATCGTGCAGGAACGACTCGAGCGCGAATACGACGTGGAATTGATATCGACTGCGCCAACCGTAATCTTTGAAGTAGTCGATACGAGAGACGAAACCATCTACGTCGACAATCCGTCGAAACTACCGCCGGTAAACGAAATCACCGAGCTGCGCGAACCGATCATCACTGCCAATATTCTTGTTCCCGAAAAACATGTCGGAGCCGTCATCAAGCTATGTATCGAAAAGCGTGGCGCGCAAAAGCATATTCGTTACCTCGGCAACCAGGTGTCGATCGAATATGAAATACCGCTGGCAGAGGTCGTACTTGATTTCTTCGATCGCCTGAAATCCGTGAGCCGTGGCTTCGCTTCTTTTGATTATCATTTCGAGCGATTTGAGCCGGCCAACCTGGTGCGCCTCGATGTGCTTATCAACAAGGAGCGTGTCGACGCACTCTCGATCATCGTACATCGGGACAAATCCCAGAAACGCGGCCGCGACCTGGTGGAAAAAATGCGTGAACTCATTCCGCGGCAGATGTTCGAAGTAGCGATACAGGCTGCCGTGGGAAGTCAGATTATTGCGCGCAGCACGGTCAAGGCGTTGCGCAAGAATGTCACGGCCAAGTGTTATGGCGGCGACATATCCCGCAAGCGAAAATTGCTGGAAAAACAAAAGGCCGGCAAGCGCCGGATGAAACAGGTAGGATCGGTCGAAATTCCGCAGGAGGCATTTCTGGCGGTCCTCAGAGTAGATAAGTGAGAGCTAAGTTTTGAGTATAAATCTGGCATTGATTCTTACCGTGCTGACCTTGCTGACAGGCGTCGTGGTCGCAATGGATAAACTGGTTTGGCGCACCTCGCAGAAACGTGGTGCATCAATGGCCTTGTTGACACTGGTCGAATATTCGCGCTCGTTTTTTCCGGTGCTGATGTTCGTGCTGGTGATTCGGTCGTTCATATTCGAGCCATTTCGTATTCCGTCGGGTTCGATGATGCCGACGCTCTTGCAAGGCGATTTCATTTTCGTGAAGAAATACGCTTACGGATTGCGTCTGCCGGTAACCGAAGCAAAGATTATCGAGACCGGCGCGCCGGAACGAGGCGATGTCGTCGTTTTTCGATTGCCATCTGACCCAAGTATTAACTACATCAAGAGGGTGGTCGGACTACCGGGTGATGTCGTTTCCTATCGGCGTCACGTGCTCACGATTAACGGTGAAGTGGTGGACACGGAAGAGCATCCGCACGCCAGCAATATCGATCCGCGATTTGTCGAGCAACTGGGGGAGCGACAACATGAAATCCTGATTCGTGACCCGAACAACATTCGCAAAGATGGTGATTTTGCGGTGCCGGCAGGACACTACTTCATGATGGGCGATAATCGCGACAACAGCACGGACAGCCGCTACATTGAATCGATCCCGGAATCGAATCTGGTCGGTGAGGCTGTGAGGATCTGGATGCATATGGATGGGCTTGAATGGCCCCGTTGGGAGCGAATTGGCAACAAGATCCAATAATGTGGTGCAAGTCACTGAAAAGGCGTTTAAAATTACGTTAAATCAGTACTAATCGACTTTTGGAGACCGCAGCAGTTGCGGTGCCAAGATATGCAAAGCATGAGACGACTACAAATTGGCCTGTTGCGGGGCGCGAAGCGCCGGCAAGCGGGTATGACCACTCTCGGCATAATCTTCATGACAGCGTTTATGGGTATGTTTGCCTTCGGTGCAATACGCCTGACGCCGGTATATCTGAACTACATGAAAATAGTTGGTGTTGTTGACGGCGTTATTGCCGAGTTTGAAGGCCAAAATGCGAACCGGGCGGCGGTACGCCGATCGATCTCGCGACGCTTCGATGTAGAAAGTGTTAGCGAAATTCATTCGCGGGACGTCAAGGTTACCGCCGTTGATGGCGGTCTCGAAGTATCCGCTGTTTATGATCACGTCACGCCCTTTATCGGTCACATCTCATTCATGGTGCATTTCGACAAAACTGTCATCGTGCGTCGCTGAGTTCCGTGGCGTCGAAGGCCGAGACCTGGCTCGCGAAATCGCTGAGCTACGAGTTTAACGACGTCTACCTGCTGCAACAGGCGCTGACCCATCGAAGTTGTCCCGGCGCAAATAATGAGCGTCTTGAATTCCTCGGCGATGCTGTCCTCGACTTCGTCATCTCTGATGTTGTGTTCCGTTCGCACACCAATGCGCCTGAAGGTGATTTGAGTCGATTGCGTGCGTCGCTTGTAAAAGACACCTCGCTTGCAGAACTGGCATCCGAACTCGGTTTGGGAGAGCACCTGATTCTTGGTGGCGGAGAACGGAAAACGGGTGGCCACCGGCGCGAGTCAATTCTCGCGGATGCACTTGAGGCAATCTTCGGCGCGGTTTACATTGATGCTGGCATTGAAGCCGCAGCGGGTGTGATCGAGCGTGCATTCGGCGAACGATTGATCAATCTTCCCGCGGTCGAGGATTTACGTGACCCAAAAACACGCTTGCAGGAATGGTTGCAGGGCAGGGCATTTGGCTTGCCGGAATATGAATTGATGGACGTATCGGGAAAAGCACATCAGCAAACGTTTACGGTAAGCTGCTCAATCAGGAACGGCGCAATGACGTCGACTGGCACGGGTAGCACGCGGCGCAACGCAGAGCAGGAGTCAGCTCAGAAGATGTTGACCGAGCTTGACGCAGGCAACGCAGACTGATGAAAACGCGTTGTGGTTTTGTCGCGGTAGTCGGGCGGCCCAATGTCGGCAAGTCAACGCTGATCAATGCCATCATGGGCAAGAAGATCAGTATTGTAACGAACAAGCCGCAAACGACGCGTCACAGAATTCTTGCGGTTCACACCGACGGTGATACGCAAATCGTTTTTGTCGATACTCCGGGAATTCATCGCAAGGCTGCTCGCGCTATGAATCGCCTGATGAATCGCACGGCAACCAGTGCGCTGGCCGATGCCGATCTGGTGCTGTTTGTCGCGGAAGCGATCCGTTGGACAGAGGAAGATGACGATGTGCTCCTGCGCCTGAAGTCGATTGAAGCACCGGTGATTGCATTGCTCAACAAGGTCGATCGAGTACACCCAAAGGAGCGCTTGCTGGAATCGCTGGCGGCTATGTCGGCACGTCATGAATTCGCAGAAATATTTCCGATATCGGCACTTAAAAAAGACAATCTCAGGGAGTTGATGCACGCTATCCCGGATTTTCTGCCGGAGTCGCCACCGCTGTTTCCGGAGCAAATGCAGACGGACCGCAGCGTCGAATTCCGGGCGGCAGAAGTCGTTCGGGAAAAACTCATGCAGATGTTGCATCAGGAAGTGCCGTACGGCTTGACTGTGCAAATCGAGCGCTATGCAACCGAAGGCGAGCAGGTGATGATCGATGCCATTATCTGGGTAGATCGGGACAGCCAGAAAGGAATTGTTGTCGGCAAGGGCGGCCAGGTCCTGAAAACGGTCGGGCAGTCGGCGCGTCTCGACCTCTGTGAGCAACTTGGCAGTCGTGTGCATCTGGAGTTGTGGGTCAAGGTCAAGGATAACTGGTCGGACAGTGAACAAGACTTGCTGCGACTCGGTTACGAGTGATCCTGCATGCGCGCCCAGCAGGAAGCTGCTTTCATCCTTCACCATCGGCCATTTCGCGATACGAGTCAGATCCTCGACGTACTGAGCCGCGAGCACGGCAAGCTGGCATTGGTGGCTCGTGGCAGCCGCGGGCCAAAGTCCCGCTTGCGGGGCATACTGCGACCGTTCATGCCGCTGGCCATGTCCTGGGTGCAGCGCTCAGATCTGGGTACGCTGACCGGCGCCGAATTGCATGGCGCGCCGTTGCGATTGAGTGGCGACGCGTTGCTGTCGGGCTATTACGTCAACGAATTGTTGCTGCATTTCCTGCATCGGTTCGACCCGCAGCCTGCGATATTCGATATCTACGCAAGCGCAATTGAGGCGCTGGCTGGCACGGACGAGGTAGCTCCATGCCTGCGGCAGTTCGAAATCGAGTTGTTACGGTTACTCGGCTATGCACTCAATCTCGACTTTGATGCGAACTCGCACGAGCCGCTGCAGGCAGAGTCGTTTTACGAGTACCGGTTCGAGCAGGGTCCGGTTCAGGTCGCTCGAGCCGCAGGCCCGCTTGTATTTAACGGGGCGCTACTGACGGCTGTCACCGAGCAGCGATTTTCCGATCCGGACGTTTTGCGGGCAGCCAATCGCCTGTTGCGCGAGGTCATCGGATTTCACCTGGGTGGCAAAGAACTCAAAAGTCGCAAAGTACTGATCGATTTGCATCGACAAAGAAGTCCTGCGAGCTAGAATACGTGGCTATGACAGCCAATCCTTTGTATCTCGGTGTAAACATCGACCATGTTGCGACCCTGCGGCAGGCACGCGGCACTCCGTATCCACGCCCGGCGGAAGCCGTCACACTGGTCGAACAAGCGGGTGCCGACAGCATTACGGTGCACCTGCGGGAAGACCGGCGGCACATTCAGGACAGCGATCTCGATGCGATCAACGCGGTTATGCGTACGCACATGAACCTCGAATGCGCGGTCAACGATGAAATGCTGGGTATTGCGGTTGCCGTGCAGCCGGCCGATGTTTGCCTGGTGCCGGAAAATCGCAAGGAGCTGACGACAGAAGGCGGCCTGGACGTTGCCGGGCAACTGGACAAGGTGCGCGATGCCTGCACGCAATTGTCAGAAGCTGGTATTCGCACGTCGTTGTTCATCGATCCCGATGCCGAACAACTCGATGCGGCGGTTGCGGCCGGTGCGCCCGTGGTTGAATTGCACACCGGTAGTTACGCGGCTAGCGAGGATGTTGAGCAGCAACAGGAACTCGAGCGCATTGTCAGCGCCGCCGCCTACGGCAAGAAACTCGGCCTCGTTATCAACGCGGGTCACGGTCTGCACTACGGCAACGTCGTGCCGATCGCAAAGATTCCGGAAATTGTGGAACTCAATATCGGCCATTCGATTATTTCGCGCGCTGTATTTGAGGGGCTGCGAATGGCTGTCAGTGAAATGAAAAGACAAATGACCGCGGCGCGTTCCGGATGACCGGCTCATGATATTTGGCGTTGGGACGGACGTCGTCGAAATTTCACGAATTCAGGCCACCTACGATCGATTTGGCGAGCACTTCGTGCGCCGAATTCTTATGGATGAAGAACTCGAACTGTTTCGCAAGAGCAAATGGCCGGTGCGTTTTCTTGCCATGCGATTTGCAGGCAAGGAAGCAGCCGTCAAAGCGATGGGCACCGGTTTCCGGCATGGCATCTGGATGCGCGACGTCGGCATCACCAACAACGATTGGGGACGGCCACTTATTATCTGGTCGGAGCGCGGCCGCGGTGTATGCGAACGCCTGGGTATCGGCACGGGTCACGTCAGCCTGACGGATGACGCGGGCCTGGTGGTCGCATTCGCCGTGGTTGAGACGGTGGAGTAACAGACCATGCATTGTTTTTCATTCGACATAGAGACGATCCCCGACGTCGAGTTTGGCCGTCGCATGTGGGATCTCGGTGATCTCTCCGATGAGGATGTCGCGTCGGTGATGTTCTTCAAGCAGCAACAAAAGTCCGGCAGCGAGTTTCTGCCACTGCACCAGCACCGGATCGTTGCGATCTCGGTCGCCCTGCGGACCGGCGACACGTTTCGCGTCTGGAGTCTCGGCGATGAAGATGCCGATGAGGCCGAACTGGTGCGCCGTTTCTACGACGGCATCGACCGCTATACGCCGGATCTCGTGTCGTGGAACGGCGGTGGCTTTGACTTGCCGGTACTGCACTATCGGGCCCTCAGGCACAATATTCAGGCGCCGCGTTACTGGGAAACTGGTGACGGGGATCGTGAATTTCGCTTCAACAATTACCTGAGCCGTTTCCACTGGCGGCATGTGGACCTGATGGACGTCCTGTCCGGCTTTCAGCCGCGCGCCCGGGCCAGTCTCGACCAGGCCGCAATGCTGCTCGGGTATCCGGGCAAGCTGGGGATGAGCGGCGATAAAGTCTGGGACAGTTACCGGAGTGGTGGTATTCGCGATATTCGCGACTACTGTGAGACGGACGTCATCAATACCTGGCTGGTGTATCTGCGCTTCGAACACATGCGCGGCAATCTGGACCAGGCTGACCTGGCGCGTGAACTACAGCTGGTGCGCGATACCCTGGCTTCGATGGATGTGCCGCATCTGAACGAATTTCTCGCTGCCTGGCCCGCGAGCTGAGGGCGCGAGCATGGCACGCCGTCGTCGTGAGCCGGAAACGGCACGAATAAACGCTGTTACGCATGACGGTCGCGGCATCGCGGCGGTAACCGGCAAGAAAGTATTCGTCGGCGGTGCGCTGGAAGGCGAAGAAGTGCGTTTTGTGCGCCGCAAATCGAGGCGTAATTTCGACGAGGCGGAACTGCTTGAGATTATTGAAGCATCGCCGGATCGCATCGAGGCGCGCTGCGAGGCATACGGCCGCTGCGGTGGTTGCGTCATGCAGCATGTATCCGATCAGCAGCAGCGAGCGATCAAGTTTCAAACGCTGCAGGACAATCTCGAACGAATCGGCAAGGTTGCCCCGGAGCAGTGGCTGGAACCGATTGTCGCGCCGGCATGGAATTATCGCAGGCGTGCAAGACTGGCGGTCAAGGATGTACCGGCCAAGGGCAGGGTGCTGGTTGGCTTTCGCGAACGGCACGCACCGTTCATCACCGACATGCATCGCTGCGAGGTGCTGGCGAAACCGGTCGATGGAATGATCGATTTGCTGAGCGAGCTGATCGGTGGATTGTCGATTCGTGCACGCTTGCCACAGATCGAAGTGGCGGTTGCACAAAACGCTGTTGCGTTGGTATTTCGGGTGCTGGATGCGCCGACCGATGCAGATAAGGAATTGCTGCGGCAATTTGGCGCAGTGCACGATGTTCGAATCTATCTGCAACCGCGTGGCCTCGATTCCATCGAGCTTCTGGATGCTGATGATCGGGTAGAGCCGCTTTATTACACGCTGCAGGCATTCGATGTTCGGATCGAATTTGATCCGGTGGGATTCGTGCAGGTGAACAGCGATATCAACGAGCAAATGGTCGCGCGGGCGATCGAACTGCTCGAACCGCGGGCCGATGATCGCGTGCTGGACCTCTATTGCGGTATTGGTAATTTCTCGCTGCCGCTTGCGCGCGGCTGTGGCGAGGTGCTCGGTGTGGAAGGGGACGCCATGCTGGTTGCTGCGGCCAGCCACAATGCAGCGCTCAACAAGCTCGCGAATGTGTCCTTCCGGACGGCGGATTTGAGCAAAATCGACGGCAATGAAGGCTGGATTCGCGATGGCTGGGACCGCGTTCTGCTGGACCCGGCGAGGAGCGGGGCGGCGGAGGTCGTAGAGCACATGCAAGTGATCGGGGCCAGGCGTATTGTCTATGTGTCCTGCCACCCGGGAACACTGGCTCGCGATGCAGGAACGCTGGTAAATGAGCACGGCTATCGACTTGAATCGGCCGGTATCATCGACATGTTCCCACACACGGCCCATGTTGAATCGATTGCCGTTTTTAGTCGAAAATAAACTATAAATACAAATCATTAGAGTATTTTTATAGAATCAGACTATGTCTCTTGGACCCGTCATGCTCGATGTGGAAGGGGTCGCGCTGAGCCCGGCCGACCGTGATCTGCTGCGTGAGCCCGCTGTTGGCGGCGTCATTTTGTTTACGCGAAACTACGAGTCGCCGGCACAAATAGCCGACCTCGTGGCCGAGATCAGGGCGCTGCGCAGCCCGCCTCTGCTGATCGCGGTCGATCACGAGGGCGGTCGGGTACAGCGATTTCGCGACGGTTTCACGGCAATTCCGCCCATGCGTCAGCTAGGCCACGAATTTGTGCGCGACTCTGCGCGAGGACTCGAGCTCGCGCGGCAAACCGGCTGGTTGATCGGTTCGGAATTGCGCGCCGCAAATATCGACTTGTGTTTCGCTCCCTGCGTCGATCTGGACTGGGGCGTCAGTGAAATTATCGGTGACCGGTCGTTCCATGCCAATCCGGAAACGGTTGCTGAACTCGCCGGCGCGTTCTGTCGCGGCCTGCGTGCGGCTGGCATGGTGGCTGTCGCCAAACATTTTCCCGGGCATGGTGCGGTTGTAGCGGATTCGCATTTGAAATTACCCATCGATCGCCGTGAATACGGCATCCTGCTCGATGACATGCGGCCGTATGAGCGCTTGACTGGCAACGGCCTGATCGCCGGCGTGATGCTGGCGCACATCGTGTATCGCGAGCTGGATGAGATGCCCGCAGGATTTTCTTCCTACTGGGTTGAGACGGAGTTGCGTTCGCGAGTGGGTTTCGGTGGCGCGGTGTTCTGCGATGATCTGAGCATGCAGGCAACGGCGGCCTATGGGTCGATGCCACAACGCGCGACACGTGCGTTGCACGCCGGATGCGATATGGTATTGGTATGCAACGACCGCGATGCAGCACAGCAGGCTGTCGCTGCGCTCAATGACTATTCGAATCCGTTGTCGTTGGTGCGGCTTGCCCGATTGCACGGGACGGGACATGGTTTGCGTGAGACCTTACTCGCGAGCGATGAGTGGCAACAAGCGAGTGCTGCGATCGCACGCTGGTGTGAGCGGCCACCGCTGGAGCTGGATGCTTGAAGTCGATTAATCGAAAATTCCTCGAACAGGTGATCGAGGCATCTGCCGAGCCGCTGGTCATCGTGCGTGTCGATCACCCGGACTGGCCTGTCGTGTTGAGCAACGCGGCTTTCGACTCGATTGGCGGCGAAGACGTTTGTCAACAGCCTTTCGCCGACGTGATCGAGCAACTCGTAGGGCGCGATCTCGCCCTGGAGATCTCTGAGTCGCTGCGTTTGCAAGAGGAAACCAGCTTCCCGGTGGAACTGGGCGGCCGCGAGTTTTTGCTTGCGCTAAAGCCATTGGCGCTGGAGAACGAAGATGTCCCGCGCTTCTATGTCGCGTTCTGGCGCGGCGGGGTAGGTACCGGCGCTGTCGCAGGCTCTGAAATGCACCATGAGTTGCTCAAAGCCAAGCGCCGCATTCGCGACTTGTCGCGCGACGATCCGGTTACCGGTCTGTTGAACGAACGTGCGTTCAAGGAAGTACTTGAACACGACTGGGCGGTTGCAAGTCGCGAGAAGAGCGCCCTGTCGCTGGTGGTATTCACGCTGGATGAATTTGACGCCTATGTTGACGTGTTTGGCCGCCATGCCGCTGACTCCTGCATGCGCCGGGTTGGCCAGGCGGTGCGGCGATGCCTGCGCCGGGCGAGCGATGTCGTCGGCAGGCTCAGCAGTAGCGAAGTGGTCGTGTTGTCACATGCCTCGGACGAGGCAGGCGTGCATGAATTCGCGGGCCGCATTTCGTCGGCCGTACGCGAACTGGGACTGCATCACCCGCGTTCGACGGTAGCCAAATTCGTTACGGTGTCATTCGAGGTCGGTGTTTCGACCGAAGTGGCCGACGGCACGTCGGCAAGCAAATTTCTCGGCAACTTATTGGGCGGATCGACGGATTAGGCGCTGCTCGGCAGTCTCTTCTTCGTCCTCTTCCTCGGCTTCTTCAACTCGCGTTACCTTGGCCACGACGCCGAATTTCGGGTGGTCGAAGTAGCGCACCTCCGCATTCTTGATAATTCGATTTTCCTGAATGCGATAACGCACGGGTCCTTCTTCAGGTTCAATCTCTGGCTCGAGCTGCAGTCGTGAGTCGCCAAAATAGTATGCGGGCTCGATTTCGGCGATGAATACTTCTTCTTCAACCGGTGCGTCCATGGCCAGGTCTACAACCAGGTGCAGGTAGCGGCCAAGGTACAAGGTGAAACTGCCTTCCAGACCTTCGGGCGGAACGCCGAATTCGCTCAGTGCCATCGGCTCCGTATCTGCCTGCGGAAAACCTGCCTGGATCCAGCCAACGTGCAGCACGGTTTCGTAGGCATCGAGTAACTCGAATTGCTCTATGACTTTGTGCATCGTGAATTCTTCTTCTGTCAGCAGAATCGGTTCCAGGCCAATAGCATCCGGATGCCGGCGCAGATGTTCATCGACAACGATCTCTTCAATTTCATCGCCTGGCAGCGGAAGCTGCTCGGGCGGGAAGACCTCGGTACCGACTGACACGTCTTCGAGATAGGAAAACACGACGATTTCGACCGTGTAGCGCTTGATCGGCACGATTTCTTCGTCAATCAGTTCATCCTGAGCGAACAGCGCTGCAGGCAGCAGTGCCGCGAGGATTACGAGGCCTGAAAGCCTCAGTAGGCGAGCTGTGTCAGTCATTAACATCCTCATTTTTGACCGTAAGCCGGGCCAGCAGTTTCTCGACGGCCCGGAAGCGCAGGTCAATATCGTCGTAGTTGCCGCGGAACTGCAAGCGATGTGAGCCCTGCAGCTTGTACGTCTGACCGTCATTTTGCACTAATTGCACCAGTGCCACAGGGTCGATATGGCTGTGCGGCCCGAACACCAGGTAACCACCCTTGTCTGCGGCGTCAATTTTCTCGATGCCAAGCGTAGTGGCCCGTTGCTTGATGGCCGCGATGCGTATCAGGTTCTTGGCAGGCTCCGGCAGCAGCCCGAAGCGGTCGATCAGTTCGACCTGTAACTCGCGCAGGTCATCGGCATTCGCCGTCGATGACAGGCGCTTGTACAGGATCAGGCGCAGATGCACATCAGGAACGTAATCGTCGGGCAGCAACGCCGCGACATGCAGGTTGATGTCGACGCCGGCATCGAGCGGGCTGTCGAGATCAGGCTCTTTGCCTGCGCGCAGCGATGCCACGGCGCGGCCGAGCAATTCCGTATACAGGGAGAAGCCGATTTCCTGAATTTGCCCGCTTTGCGTATCGCCGAGCAGTTCGCCTGCACCGCGGATCTCCAGATCGTGCGTTGCCAGCGTGAACCCGGAGCCAAGTGCCTCGAGTGAGTCAATCGCCTCCAGTCGTTTGATGGCGTCCGCCGTCATGAGTGTGCGCGGCGGCGCGAAGAGATACGCGTACGCACGATGGTGTGACCGGCCGACGCGGCCACGCAGCTGATGCAATTGCGCCAGGCCGAAACGATCGGCCCGGTTGATGATGATCGTATTGGCGGTAGGTACATCGATGCCGCTCTCGACAATAGTCGTGCACAGCAGGATATTGAAGCGACGATGGTAAAAATCCAGCATGACCTGCTCGAGCTCTCGCTCCGGCATCTGGCCATGGCCAATGCGAATCGAGGCTTCGGGCACCAGTTTGCTGAGCCGCTCGCCGATGCTCGCGATGTCTTCGACGCGGTTGTGAATGAAATAGACCTGTCCACCACGTTTGATCTCACGCAAGCAGGCTTCGCGGACCAGTACGTCGTTCCATTCCGTGACGAAGGTTCTCACCGCCAGCCGCTCGGCGGGCGGTGTCGTAATCAGCGACATGTCGCGCAAGCCGCCCAACGCCATGTTCATGGTGCGCGGAATGGGCGTCGCCGTCAGCGTCAGAACATCGATCTGGCTGCGCATAGACTTGATGGCTTCTTTGTGGCGCACGCCAAACCGGTGCTCCTCGTCAATGATGACAAGGCCGACGTCTTTCAGGTCTTTGGTATGTTGCAGCAGGCGATGCGTGCCGATGACGACGTCAACGGTGCCGTCGCGCATGCCGGCAACAACGGACTTGGCAGCCTTGGCTGTCTGAAAGCGTGACAACACCTCGATACGAACGGGCCAGTCGGCGAAGCGATCGCCAAAGGTCTGCCCGTGTTGCTGCGCGAGCAGGGTTGTCGGGACGAGTATGGCGACCTGCTTGCCGCCATGCACTGCCGCGAAGGTGGCCCGCAGCGCTACTTCGGTCTTGCCGAAACCAACATCACCGCAAACGATACGGTCCATCGGCTTGCTGCTGCCAAGGTTTTCGAGGACTTCGCTGATGGTGCGGTCCTGATCGTCGGTCAGGTCGAACGGAAAACCACTTTCAAACGCGCGGTAGTCCGACTCGGACCAGCGAAAGCTGTGTCCGGAGCGCGCGGCGCGGCGCGCATAGACGTCCAGCAATTCTGCCGCCACATCGCGAATTTTCTTGATCGCGCAGCGCCGAGCCCTGGCCCATTGATCGCTGCCGAGGCGGTGCAGTGGCGCCGTCTCGGGCGATGCTCCCGTGAACCGCGTGATCAGATCGAGCGCATGCACGGGCACGTACAGCTTGTCACCGTCCGCATATTCGAGATGCAGGAACTCGGCGGTGATGCCACTGGTTTGCAACGTGGTCAGGCCCAGGTAACGGCCGACGCCATACTCAGCGTGCACCACGGGCGAGCCTGCTTCGAGATCATTGAGCTGGCGAATGATCGTTTCCGGATCACGCTCGATGCGTCGCCGCCGGTTCTGCTGTCGTACGCGCTCGCCGAACAGTTGCTGCTCGGCGATGATCGCGATACCGGCGTTTGGCAACAGGACGCCGTTTTCGAGCGGCGCTATCGCAACGCCGATCCGGGTCGTGGCTGCGCTGAACGTCTGCCAGTCATCGACGCGTACGAGGTCCAGATTGCGGCCCGCGAGCATTTCATAGACCTGTTCGCGTCGACCGGCCGAATCGCTGCTAAAGAGTACTCGCCCGTCGAAATCATCGAGAAATTGCATGAGTGCGGCGGCCGCGTCCTCGTAGCGGGCCTCGACCTTGAGTGCGGGCGGTAGTTGCGTTGCCAGGTTTGTGACACGCGCCTGCTCTGCGAGCGTCTGCGTTGAATATCGAACTTGCGGCGCCTGCTCGAGTTTCTCGAGTACCGATGCAGGCGTCGAAAACGTTTCTTCTGCTGTAAGGATCGGTCGTTCCGGATCGAGGCGGGACAACTCGTAACGCTCTTCGATCTCCGCCCAGCTTTGCTGCAGGACGGCAGCAAGGCCGTCTGGCGCAATCACCAGGCAATCCTTCGGCAGATAATCGAGTAAGCCCGCGTTCGAATCGAAAAACAGCGGCAGGTAATACTCGATGCCGCCGTGTGCAATGCCGTCCGACACTTCGCGATAGACGCGCGACTTCGCCGGCTGGCCCTCAAATCGTTCTCGATAGGCGGCGCGAAAAGACTGAATAGAGTCGGGGTCGAGTGGGATCTCGCGAGCGGGCAGGACCTCGACCTGCTCGAGTACCTCGCCCGACAACTGGGTCTCGGCTGCGAAATGCCGCAAGGTTTCGATCTCGTCAGCAAAAAAATCGATGCGGATTGGCCGGCCGGAACCCATCGGGAAAACGTCGATCAACGAACCACGTACAGCGAACTCACCGTGTTCGCTAACCTGTGGGACGCGATAGTAGCCAGCCGCAAGCAGCGAATCTATGAACGGAGCGCGTGGCAGTTCCTGGCCCGTTCGCAGCGACAAGGATCGGGCCGCAACATAGTCGGTCGGCGGCAGTCTTTGCATCAGCACGGGGGCCGATGCGACGACGATGCCGCGCTGCATGTTGTTCAGATTCGATAGCACGGACAGCCGCTCGGAAATGATGTCCTGATGCGGAGAGAAGCTGTCCCAGGGCAGGGTCTCCCACTCCACGAAATGCTGTACTGCTACGTCTTCGCCAACAAAGAAGCGGATTTCGGCTTCCAGTTGATCAGCCTGCCGCGGATCTTCGGCCAGCACCAGCAGCGGGATATCGGTACGTCCGGCGAGCTCGGCTATTGCAAGCGCTGCGCTTGCGCCGATCAGGCGGCCCCATGCGACGCTCTTGCCTGGCTCAGGCAGCGCTTGCGATCGGGGGAGCAGGAGGGGTTCTTGAGCCACTGTAGATTCAGGCCGGAAATGGCCCGCGATTATCACACAGCCTCCGCATAAAAAAACGCCCGGGCAGTGATTGCCCGGGCGTTACTTGTTACTTGTCCGACTCGCCTAGCGTTTCTTGACGGAATGGACTACGCGATCGAATTCGAAGTACACGATAAAACCGTCATACTCCCAACTCGAGATCGGCGGGTCACCAATGGCTGCCTTCTTCGAATTCGGGCTGCCGTACGTGGCCTCAACGCTTTCCTGAGTCAAACCACTGGAAGGGCCGACTGAGCTTTTCTCAGCGTCGGTGCCGTCCATGTCCAATGTGTCAGCGCCTGCGATTCCGGTGAATCCGAATACAAGCGCGAATAAAGTTAGTTTCCGCAGCGTGTTCATTGCAAATACTCCTCTCATACCGGTCGACTATATCACTCTAGATCATGACGAGAAACATTTGATTTAAAAGGTTTTATTACTTGATTCAAAACTGTGAAACAAGTCACGATTTGGGACGAAAAACGCTCATTTGTGGTTTAATGCGAGGCGATGATCAACCCCGTTGAACTCTTTGTCGGGCTTCGCTACCTCCGGGCGAAGCGCCGTACCCGATTTGTATCGTTCATCACACTGATATCTCTGGCCGGTATTGCAGTGGGTGTTGCTGCGCTAATCGTTATTCTGTCTGTGATGAACGGCTTTGAAGGCGAGTTGCGAACACGCCTGCTGAGCATGTCGGCGCACGGCCAGGTGTCGGGTCCGGAAGGAGTGACCGAGGACTGGCGCGCGCTCGTTGCCGCGGTTGGCAGTCATCCCGGGGTGGCAGCGGCGGCACCACTGGTGCAAATGGAGGGCATGATTCGGTCCGGCCGCGAGTTGCGTGCTGTACTCGTGTACGGCGTGGACCCGGAGTTCGAGAAAAACCTGGCCGAAACGCCGATCAATCTTCTTGAGGGTACGCTGGACAACCTGCAAGCCGGTGCGCGCAACATGATTCTGGGTCGCGTGCTTGCGGTTGAGCTCGGATTGCGCCTCGGTGACGGCGTGGTGCTGTTGATTCCGCGCCCGGTTGGTGACGGCACTTTGCAACCCGTTCTCGAACGCTTTGTCTTGTCCGGTGTTTTCGAAGCCGGTTTGCAGGAACACGATGCATCGTTGGCACTGGTCAATGCAAGCGACGCTGCCGGGATACTGGCATTGGGTGACGAACGAAGTGCGGTACGGTTTCGTGCGCACGATGTGATGGCGGCGCCCGCAATCGCGGCGGAAATACGAGAACAAATCGGCAATGCTGCCGTCAGCAGTGACTGGACCATTGAGAACGCCAGTTATTTCCGTGCGATTCGCATCGAGAAAATGATGATGTCGCTGATCCTGTCGCTGATCATCGGCGTGGCAGCCTTTAACATCGTCGCCAGCCTCGTGATGGTCGTGACCGACAAGACCAACGACATTGCAGTATTGCGGACGCTCGGGATGCGCGCCAGCGGCGTCGTAAAAGTATTCTTCGTGCAGGGCGCCGTGATCGGCTGGGCCGGTGTCATCATCGGCGTGACATTGGGCGTTGTACTGGCGATCAATGTGCCGGTTATCGTGCCGTTTCTCGAACAGGCACTGGGGTTTCAGATCATGCCCGGCGATGTTTTCTATGTGACTCGTATTCCGTCCGAACTTGAGATGGCCGATGTAACGACCATCGCAATATCCGCGTTCGTCCTGACCTCACTCGCAACCTTGTATCCGGCGCGGCGGGCAGCACGCGTGAACCCCGCTGTTGCATTGCGTTACGAGTAGGCCATGCATCATTTCTTCGAATTCTGGGTAGGCAATCGCTACGTACGCTCACGTAGCAGTAATAGTTTCGTGTCACTTATTTCCGCGATCTCGATGGCGGGTATTGCCATCGCGGTAGCGGTGCTGATCGTTGTGCTGTCAGTTGTAAACGGATTTGAGCGCGAATTGCAGGACCGGCTGCTGACGATGACGGCGCATGCCAGTATCGAAGGCATCGAGGGCGAAATCAGTGACTGGTCCGCCATGGCGGCAACGGCTGCAGATAATGCACGCGTGCATGCGACGGCGCCGTATGTTTCAGGCCAAAGCCTGCTCGTATTTGCCGAGCAACTGAGTGGCGCCGAACTTCGCGGCATCGATCCTGTTGTCGAAAACCAGGTCGCGAATATAGACAAGGTCATGACGGATGGCCACCTGGAAAGTCTTGCAGCGGGCACGTTTAATATCGTGCTGGGAGTTGAACTGGCCAGTGCTCTCAAAATTGGCATGGGCGACAAGGTTACCGTAACGCTCGCGCAGGGAATCGTTACGCCGGCCGGCGTAATTCCCAGGACCAAGCGCTTCACCGTGAGTGGTTTGTATCGCGTTGGCATGTTTGAGTACGACCGGCGGCTGGCATTCATCAATATTCAGGATGCGCAGCGCCTGTATCGCATGCAGGACGCTGTCACCGGGCTGCGCCTCGCGGTAACAGACATCTATGAGGCGCCTGCGATCGTTCGTGAGGTGGCCATAGCGCACGGCGAAGTTGTCCTGGTATCGAACTGGCAAATGCGCCATGTCAATTTCTTCAAATCCATTCAGATTACGAAGTCCATCCTGTTTGTCATTCTGTTACTCGTCATCGCGGTCGCTGCATTCAACATCGTTTCGACGCTGGTCATGGTCGTCAAAGACAAGCAATCCGATATTGCGATTCTCAAAACGATTGGTGCCCGACCGTCGAGTATTCTCAAGATATTCATTACGCAGGGCAGTGTCATTGGCATAACCGGCACCCTGATCGGAATGGTAGCTGGAATTCTGCTGGCGCTGAATCTGGAGAGTATCGTGACTTTTTTCGAATCGTCATTCGGCATCAAATTTCTCGCCGCTGATGTGTATTTCATAAGTGACCTGCCTGCCGATCTGCAAATCGCAGATGTTGTGAAAATCGGCGCTATTGCACTTGCGTTGGCGTTGGTATCCACGGTGTACCCGGCGTGGGTCGCAGCACGTACCGCACCTGCGGAGGCATTGCGCTATGACTGATTCGCTGGCGGTCCTCCGATGCCGTGCTGTTGCGCGTCGTTTCACAGAAGGCAGCGGTGTTCTCGAGGTCCTGAGCTCAGTCGATCTCTCCGTTCGGCCGGCAGAGCGCGTTGCGATTGTCGGGACGTCTGGTTCCGGCAAAACCACGTTACTGCAAATTCTCGGCGGCCTTGACGATCCTGATGACGGTGACGTGTTTGTCGGTGGGCAGCCGATGCATGGTGGCAGCGAATTATCAAAAGGCGAACTCAGAAACCGCTACATAGGGTTTGTGTACCAGTTTCATCATCTGTTGCCGGAATTTACGGCTGCAGAAAACGTTGCGATGCCGTTATTGATCCGGCGCGAGCAAAAATCGGTGGCGCTCGAGAAAGCAGGTGAATTGCTCAGTCGCGTCGGACTCGGTGAACGGCTTACTCACAAGCCGGGTGAGTTGTCAGGGGGAGAACGCCAACGTGCAGCAGTAGCGCGGGCGTTGATAACACGACCGCAGCTGGTATTGGCTGATGAGCCAACCGGCAATCTCGATGCCGGCAACGGTGAGCATGTCATGCAGCTGATGCTTGAGCTCAATAAAGAAATGCAGACCAGCCTGGTCATTGTTACGCATGACATGGCGATTGCGGAGCGCATGGATCGTATCCTGGTACTCGAAAACGGACGACTGACTCAGCGATAACGATCGTTTCGCTTGCGTGTTTTGTAATCGATAAGCGAGAAGCGCCAAAACGCATCGAGCATGGTGTAGGCAATCAGCGCAGCGATAGCACCGACCAGCACACATCCCAGTAACAATGGTTGCCAGATAGACAAGAAGGCGCCGGTCAACCAGTCGATCGATAACTCAATGTCGAACGGGCCGGGCTCGATGCCGAGCAGTTTGGCACCGACCAGGTACGAGAAATAATAGATCGGCCCGATCGTCAGTGGATTGACGATGAAAGTGGACAGTGCGGCAACCGGAATGTTGCTGCGTATCACCAGCGACCCAAGCACGGCGACCAGCACGTGCCCCGGAATCGGCAGGAACGCGATAAACGTTCCCAGGGCGACGGCCGGAACAACGGTTTTGCGCCGTATGCCCCATAGTTTGTGATCGTGCAGCAAATGACGAAATGGGGTCATGAACCACCGTTCCGTAATTTGATGGCGTTTGAACGCAAACTTCCTAAAAAAGCGCCTTGGCATGTACTGCTGCTTCCGATTCGATAAGGGCTGACACCAACAAGCCTGAGTGGCCTGCGTCATGACACGAGCCTGCCTGAGTCTGCTGGCAGGTATGTACGCGCTGCAGCTTAGCAGTTTTACAGCTTCATCCGACTACATGAGTGCAGCTTTCGTTGCAGCTATTGTCCTGCTGATCAGCAGACAGCTATTTGTTTTGATGTGGTTCTGCGTGGGCGCCGCACTCTTCCTCTGTGCTGCACAACAAGTTATCAACGCTCGAATACCTGCGGACATTGCCGGGGACAGTATTGTCGTAGAGATCAAAGTGGATGGTTTTCCATCGCACGACGCATCCAGTGTCAGTTTTCTGGCGATTCCCGTCGGTGACGAGCGATTGCCTTCGCGCGTCCGGCTTAGCTGGTTCGAACCACCTGTGGAAATACGCAGCGGCGACTCGTGGCGACTCGAAGTTCGGCTGCGGCGTCCACGCGGCAATCGCAACGCGGGTGCATTCGATTACGAATCCTGGCTTTTCCGGGAACGGATCGCAGCGGTCGGTTATGTGGTCAATAGCCGCCGCAATCACTTGCTCAGGCCGGATCCTGCGGCCATCACCGAGCGTGTCCGGCGTCGCTTTGTCAGTCGCGTCCTCGAGCTCGTCGACGATGCTGAGCAAGCCGCAGTGCTGGTGGCACTGGTTGTGGGCACGCGCCACCTGATCACGTCGGCGCAATGGGACCGATACGCGCGCACGGGCAGCAGTCATCTGATGGCGATTTCCGGTCTCCACATTGGCCTGGCGGCCGGTGGAGCGTATATGATCGCAATGATCGTGGCCGGATTGCTGGGCGCGCAGGTCAACAATCGAAATCACCTGTGGATAGCGATCCTGTTTTCACTGCTGGTTGCGCTGCTGTATGCGCAGGTTTCGGGTTTCGCGGTTCCGGCGCGCAGGGCCAGCCTGATGCTCGCGCTTGGCGGCGCCACCTTGCTGCGCAAGCGGCAGCCGGACTTGCCCGCCATCATCAGTGCCGCCTGTATCGCCATTGCCATAAGCGATCCACTATCGACCATGGCGCCGGGATTCGTCCTGTCATTTGCGGCGGTGGCGGTCCTGATCTGGATCGCACAGCGGCGTAAGGCCCGCCTGACCACCCTGCAGTTGATGTTGTTGTTCGGCTTGCTGCCACTAACCGTGATTTTTTTCGATCGCATCGTATTTGCGGCGTTGCCGGTCAACCTGGTCGCAGTACCGCTGTTCAGTTTTGTCACGGTGCCACTGTCACTCAGTGGCCTGTTGCTGGACGGGCCATTACAGCCACTCGGCGATCAGGCCATTCTGCTGGCGGCGCGCAGCATTGCCTTGCTCGAAATAGGCCTTACCCTGGTTGCATCCATGCACTGGGCGGCGATAACCGTTCCCACGCTCGTTGCTACGGCATGGCTGACTATTTTCCTGCCGACTGCCTGGCTGCTGTTACCACCGGGTTGGCCGGGTCGCTACCTGGCGTGGTTGGGCATCGTTGCCATCCTGCTGTATGTGCCGCGCAAGCCGGAACCAGGATGCGTGATGGTCGATGTGCTCGATGTCGGGCAGGGCCTCGCGGTTGTGGTGAGAACGCATGCTCATGTATTGCTGTATGACACCGGCCCGTCGTTTCGTGGTGGCGGCAGCGCTGCAGACAGCGTCATATTGCCGTATCTGAGTAGTTACGGGATTCGCGCTATCGACCGGATGGTGGTTTCGCACGCGGACCTGGATCATGCCGGGGGCGTTGCCTCGATTACTGCAGCCATTCCTGTCCACCGTATCCTGTCCGGCGAGCCGTTGCCGGACGCGCGCTCGGTACCCTGCCGGGCCGGTCAGAGCTGGTTCTGGGACGGCATCGAGTTCGAAGTCTTACACCCGCCGCTGGACTCCAGGGCGGACGGCAATAACCGTTCCTGTGTTGTGTTGCTCCGGGCGGGGGAGCATCGTGTCTTGCTGAGCGGCGATATTGAGCGAGATGCAGAGCGCAGATTGGTGCGTGAACAGGGCCTGCCGCGGGCCTTGGCTGTCATCGTGCCGCATCACGGCAGTCGCACGTCCTCAACGGCAGCTTTTGTCCAGAGTCTGAGGCCGTCCGTAGCCATCGTTTCCGCGGCGTTCGGCAATCACTGGGGATTCCCGAAAGAGGACGTTGTTGCGCGCTGGCAGGCGGTTGGCGCCGAGGTCCTGAGCACGGCGACATCCGGAGCGATCGGATTGCAGCTGTGTGCCACAAGCGGCCTCGAGTCGATTGCGCAGTATCGCATTGACAACCGTCGAATATGGCATGAGTAGAGTGTATATTTCCTTTTTCCCCAAGGTCTGCGCGTATGGTTGATATAGTCAAGTCGGGCGGTTGGTTGATGGCGCCCATCATCCTCTGTGCGATCATCGCGATGGGCATCATTCTTGAGCGTTTCTGGACGCTGCGGCAGAAGCGTGTGATCCCCGAAGACCTGACCAGCAAAGTGTGGGGCTGGGTCAAGAAAGAACAGCTCGACCAGAAGCAAATTCAAACCCTGCATCAGGGCTCGGCACTCGGGCAGATTCTCGCTGCCGGGCTGATCAATCGCGATCGCAAACGCAGCGTGATGAAGGACAGTATCGAAGATACCGGGCGGCACGTTGTGCATGAACTGGAACGATATCTTGAATCGCTGGGTACGATTGCTGCCATAACGCCATTGCTCGGCCTGCTTGGCACGGTTATCGGCATGGTGAAAGTATTTGCGGCCATCACGACGCATGGGGTTGGTGACCCGACCGTACTGGCCGGTGGTATCGCCGAGGCGTTGATTACGACGGCAGCAGGATTGTCGGTCGCGATTCCAGCGCTGATCGGTTATCGCTATTATCGAAATCGCGTCGACACACTGGTGGTCGATATGGAAAAAGAAGCCATCAAACTGGTCGAGGCGCTGCACCGGCGCCAGGAAAAAGCATAGTCCATGCGACTTAACCTGCGTCCCAGGATACAGCCCGAGGTCAATATGACATCGCTGATCGATGTTGTGCTGTTGTTGTTGATTTTTTTCATGGTATCGACCAGCTTCGTCAAACAATCGCAGATCACGATCAGCCTGCCCGAAGTTGAAAACTCGGTGCTCGCCGAGGAAACCGCCGAGCAGATCGACATCATGATTACGGAAACCGGTATTTACATGGTGAATGGCCGCGAATTGATCAATAGCCGCCCCGCAACCATTCGCAATGCGTTGCAAAAGGTGTCGAATGGCGATAACAGCTTGCCACTGACGATCAGCGCGGACGCGAACGCAAAACATCAGGACGTTGTGACCGCCATGGATGTTGCGGGCCGGCTGGGATTCGTTCGAATCAGCATCGCCACGGTAAATGATCAAGATGCAGCACAGCCAGGACCTGATTGATACGCCATCGTGAGTAATTCCGTCGAGCCGCAGGCTGCCACCATCTACCGTCGACTATGGCGCTACGTGCTACCGCACAAGCTCATTGCGACGGTGGCTGTGTTCGGCATGGCGGCGACCGCCGTTATCGAAGCCAGTCTCGTCTACCTGCTTGAGCCATTGCTGGACGAAGCGCTCGTCGCCCAGAATTTGGAAACGGCACGCTGGATGCCGATTGCATTCGTCAGTATTTTTGTTCTGCGCGGTCTGTCGGGTTTCGCAACCGAATTTTCGCTGGGCTGGATTGGCCGCAGTGTCATCAGTTCGTTACGGCGCGACGTATTCCGCAAGTTCCTGACGCTACCGACACGTTACTTTGAGGAGCGTACGGCGGGTCCGTTGCTGTCGCGCCTGACCTATAACGTCGAAATGGTGGCGGAGTCCGTGACCAGTGTGGTAACCATCGCCATACGCGATGTATTGACCGTGATCGCAGCGATTACCGTCATGTTGCTGCAGAGTTCAAAGCTGACACTGTTCGTCGGCATCGTGTTCCCGATCATCGCAGTCATCATACGGTTTCTCGGTATCGCGTTTCGCCGCTACAGCGGCCGCATTCAGGATTCCGTCGGCGAAGTCACGCAAGTCACCGAAGAGATCGTGCGTGGCAATCGAGTTGTGAAAATTTTCGGTGGTTATGACTACGAGTCGAAACGACTGGATGAGGTCGACGAACGTAATCGCAAACAGAACCTCAAGATGATTCGCGTACGTTCAATGGGTGTCGCGATTACGCAGGTTATTTTCGGCTTCGGTGTTGCGGGTGTGATTTACATGGCCGGTCTTGAGTCGATCGAGGGTAATCTCACGCCGGGCCAGTTCATCTCGTTCTTCAGTGCCATGATGTTGATGTTGCAGCCAGTACGCAGGATCACCAACGTCAATGCGACCATTCAACGTGGTGTTGCGGCGGCGGACAGCTTGTTTGAGGTCATGGACGAAGCCGATGAGATCGACACCGGTACGATCAGCAAGGAATCGGTCAAAGGCCAGGTGGAATTTCGCAACGTCGGCTTCGCTTACGGCGACGATACAGAGGCAGTGCTCGAAGACGTCTCGGTTTCGGTTGAGCCAGGACAGTCGCTGGCGATTGTAGGGCATTCAGGCAGCGGCAAGTCGACGCTGGTGAGCCTGTTACCGCGGTTCTACGACGTCGACAACGGCGAGATACTCCTGGATGGAACGCCGATCCGTGACTACACGCTGCAGAACCTGCGCGACAATATCAGCCTCGTTAGCCAGGACGTCGTGCTATTCAATGACACGATCACGAACAACCTGAGCTATGGCCAGTTGCGCAAGCATTCGCAGGACGAAATAATGCGTGCCGCAGAGGCTGCGCATGTCAGAGAATTCGCGGGAGAAATGCCGGACGGTCTCGAGACGATGGTCGGTGATCGTGGCGTACTGCTTTCCGGCGGCCAGCGCCAACGCATTGCGATCGGCAGGGCCTTGCTCAAAGATGCGCCCGTACTCATTCTTGACGAAGCGACATCATCGCTGGATACCCGTTCCGAGCGACGTATTCAGGAAGCGCTGAACGAACTGATGAAGAATCGCACGACGCTGGTCATCGCACATCGATTGTCGACCGTCGAAAAAGCGGACCGCATCATCGTGCTGGATGCTGGCCGTATCGTTGAGTCCGGCAGTCACCAGGAGTTGCTCGACCGCGACGGACAATACGCGGCGCTTTATCACATGCAGTTCACCGAGGAGTAGGGCGGCCACATCGTGTACAACTGGCTTCATCGCGTCTGGTACGAAGGTGCGGCATCGTATCGCCTGCTATTGCCTTTGTCAGGATTGTACTGGCTACTGATCGCGTCTCGTCGTTGCCTGTACCAGGTCGGCATGCTTGGTAGCCGGCGCGCCGTAGCGCCGGTCATCGTTGTCGGCAATATCACGACTGGTGGCACCGGCAAGACGCCGGTCACTATCTGGCTCGCACGGGAACTGCAGTCGCGTGGTTTTTCTCCCGGTATCGTTAGTCGCGGCTACGGCGGCAGCAAGTCATCCTCGTCGATGCGAGTCGATACAGCCAGCGATCCGGCCACAGTTGGTGATGAGCCGGTATTGCTGGCCAGGCGATCGGGTTGCCCGGTGGTCGTCGATGCTGATCGCTTTCGTGCGGCCGAAATGCTGGTGGCCGATGGCGCTGACGTGATCATTGCGGATGATGGCTTGCAGCATTATCGACTGGCACGCACCTACGAAATCTGTGTGATCGATGGCGCACGTGGACTTGGCAATCGATTGTTGCTGCCGGCAGGGCCGTTACGTGAGACGATTTCACGGCTTGGAGAGGTCGACCAGGTCTTGTTGAATGGTCCTCTGCGAGAACAGGGCGAATCAATTTCGGTTGTCGAGCAGAATTCGATTGAGTTTGAGCTGGTGGCAAAGGAAGTCAGTCGTCTCAATGGCTCGCTGACACGGCCTATCGAGCGATTTGAGGGCACAACAGTGCACGCTGTCGCGGCAATCGGTAACCCGAGCCGTTTCTTCGATTTGCTGCGTGCGCATGGCATGCAGGTTATTGAGCACGCGTTGCCGGATCACGCCCGCATTTCTAGTCGCGAACTCGACTTCGGTGACGAGTTCGATATTCTGATGACGGAGAAAGACGCCGTTAAACTTGGCACCATGGCGTCAGACAAACTCTGGACCGTACCGGTTGAACTCAAAATGGATCCGTTGTTGTCTGGACCCTGGCTCGCACAGATCGAGTCGCGTCTTAAAGATGATCGGGAAAATTGATGACTGACTTCGTTGTAGTGATCCCGTCTCGTTATGCATCGCTGCGCTTGCCTGGCAAACCACTGCGGGACATCAACGGCAAGGCGATGATTCAGCATGTCTATGAACGGGGCGTCGAGAGTTCGGCCAGTGAGGTCGTGATTGCCACTGATGACCAGCGCATCGCCGATGCGGGCGAGGCATTCGGCGCGAAGGTTTGCATGACCGGCGATCAGCATCGCTCGGGTAGCGAGCGTATTGCCGAGGTTTGCGACATCATGGATTGGAGCGATGACAGAATCGTCGTCAATCTGCAAGGTGACGAGCCAACGATGCCGGCACAGTTGATCGATCAATGTGCGGCGTTACTCGACGATCAATCAGCCGATATCGCAACGTTGGCGTCGCCAATCCTGTCACATGCGGACTTTGAGAATCCGAACGTTGTCAAAACGGTTGTGGATGCTGCCGGCAACGCCTTGTATTTTAGCCGTGCGTCGATTCCTTACGACGGCATAGAACACTCGCTGCACCATCATGGCATCTATGCCTATCGCTGCGCGGTCCTGCGTCGCCTGGTTGCGGCAGAGCCGTCCGAACTCGAGTTATGCGAGCGACTGGAACAACTGCGTGCATTGTCGCTCGGCATGACGATTCGTATCGCGACGCCGACTGTGCGGCCCGGTGCCGGAGTCGACACCGAAGAGGACCTGCTGGCAGTCGCTAAGCAAACTTGACGTGTTTGTGTAGCGGCAGTTCGTGGATGCGTTTACCGGTGGCCGCGAAAATCGCGTTGGCAAGTGCGGGTGCGGCCGGTGGCGTACCGGGTTCGCCGATGCCGCGAATCTTCGTGCCATTTTCCAGAATCCTGACTTCGATCGGTGGCGCTTGTGACATGCGGATCGAGTCGTAGTTGTGGAAATTGCTTTGCTCAACGATGCCATCCCTGATCGTAATTTCGCCCGTAATCGCGGCGGCCAGGCCGAAATTAAGACCAGACTGCACCTGCGCTTCGATATTGCGTGGATCGAGAGCGATGCCGACGTCGACAGCGGCAAATGCTTTGACAATCCTGATGCCGGTCGGCGTGTCGGCCACTTCGATCACCTCGGCCGCAGGTACGCCGAACGCCATGACGAACGCCACACCGCGCCCATGGCCAGCAGGCACTTCGGATCCCCAGTCGGACATTTCAGCAACCGCCTCAAGTACTTTACGGCTGGTCTCGTCGGTCATCATCGACAACCGCATCTGCAGCGGATCGGCGTCAGCGGCGTGTGCGATCTCATCGATCGCACTCTCATGAAAGAAACCGTTCTGCGAGGCACCCACTGAACGCCATGACGTCAGCTGGATCGTGACGGGCGCGCGGTAACCGGTGACTCGGTAGTTGGGAATGCCGTACGGCTGGTCCCAGGCCGCTTGTACGATCGAAATATCGGGGCCCGGGACCCATAACCCAATACGCCCATACTGCGACTCAATGACGGACGCAGCGGCGAGGTCCAGGCTGAAGGCTTCCGGCATGCCGTCGGCGACTTTGGCCTTGAACCGGGCAAGTGCGAGCGGACGATACGCATCATGGGTCATATCTTCTTCGCGTGACCAGGTCATCTTGATCGGAATGCCCGGCATCGCTTTCGCTGTGTGCACAGCCGTCCCAATAAAGTCGTATTCGGCGCGCCGTCCGAAGCCGCCGCCCATCAAGGTTGTGTGCATGTGCACATCCTGTTCGTCGAGATCCGTGATCCGGGCGCTTTCTTTGACCGCTTGCGTGGGGTTCTGCGCGCCGGCCCAGACATCGAGTCGCCCATCCGAGAGCAAGGCCACCGCATTCAGCGGTTCCATCGTTGCGTGAGCGAGATACGGGACGCGGTATTCGCCTGCGATATCGATACCACGTGCGAGCACTGCTTCGACATCACCGTCGTCGCGCAGCTGGCTATCGTCGCTGCCGGCAAACGCTTCTTCGACAACAGCGAAATGTTCGTCAGTCGAACTCGGGTAGGGCGCATCGCCCCAGTCAAACTGAATAGCCTTCGCCGCCTGCAATGCATACCAGGTGTTGGTTGCCACAACGGCAACGCCGCCATCCAATGGCACGATCTTTTTCACTCCCGGCATGTTTTCGGCGGCCGACGCGTCGAAGCCATTCATCGGTCCACCAATGGCTGGATTCATCCGGACCGTGGCGTACAGCATGCCCGGCAATTTGACGTCAATCGAATACTCCGCTGTGCCCGTGCACTTGCCGACCATATCGACACGCGGCAGTGATCGACCCAGCAACTTCCACTCAGAACTCGGCTTCAGATCCGGATCCGCAGGTGCTTCGATGTCGGCTGCAAGCACGGCAAGCTCTGTGTAGGCGATCCGCGTTCCGTCCGGGGCTGCGACAAAACCGTTGCTCGTACGCAGGGTGCTTTCATCCAGTCCGAGCTTCTGTGCGGCAGCTGTAAGCAATACGGCACGAGCAGCCGCACCGGCCTTACGCATCTTCACGTACGCATCCGGTGTCGACGAGGAACCGCCAGTGAGCTGCATGGCAAGAAACTTCGCTGGCACCTGCACAAGCGCCCGTAGTCTTGCAGCCATTTTACTGGTATCGAACGCCGGAAACGGTACGCCTTCTTCCAGGACCACGGCGTTGTAATAGGCTTTGGATGCTGGACCGTGCTCAACAATGACGTCGTCCAGCGCAACGTCCAGTTCCTCGGCAACCAGGGCAGCAAGTGTCGTATGGATGCCCTGGCCCATTTCTGCCCGTGGCGCGATAATCGTGATGCCCGCTTGATCGATGCGCACATACGGCGTCAGCGCAGCGCTGCCTTCGTCCAGATCCGCGAGCAGCGGGTTATCGAATGGCTGCTTGTATTTCCAGTAGCCAAATACAACGCCGCCAGTGATGGCGGCCGAGCCGACCAGCAATGTGCGTCGCGTGATTGTCTTGAGGCGGCCCACTGCTTACGCCCCCTGCAATTTTGTGGCTGCCGCTTTGATGGCGGCCCGAATACGCGGGTACGCGCCGCAGCGGCAAAGATTGCCGGACATGGCGGTGTCGATGTCCGAATCGCCTGGATCGGTGTTGCTCGCCAGCAGCGCAGCCGCGGACATGATCTGACCGGATTGGCAGTAGCCACACTGCGCGACCTGATGCTCGATCCAGGTTTGCTGTATCAGATGCAGTGCATCCGGCGTGCCGAGGCCTTCGATCGTCGTTATTTCACCCTGAACTGCGCCGGCCGGAAGCACGCAGGACCGCACCGGCAAGCCATCGATGTGAACGGTGCATGCGCCGCACATGGCGATGCCACAGCCGTACTTGGGCCCGACGATTCCGAGCTCATCCCGCAAGACCCATAGCAGCGGCATGTCGTCGGTGACGTCCACCTCGTGCGTCTCGCCGTTGACCGTCAATTTCATTGTGTGTGGCTCCGTTGTTGACGACTATTGAAACAAAATTCCAGGGTGCTGTCTTGATCGGCGCTGGCCGCAACACGCTATAATTCGGGAATCTCTGGATATCCCGAATTTCAGGCGGAAAACATCGAATGAGCAAGAATGAACTGACCCCGGCGTACCTGCGGCAGCAAATTGTTGGCGTTGACTCGACCTTTGAAACACCGTTTGGCGAGCGCCTGATGGTCTATTGCGACTACACCGCATCCGGGCGCTGCCTGCGCTTCGTCGAGTCGTACTTGCAGAGCCTGCAACGAATTTACGCCAATACACACACCGAGGACGACATCACCGGGCGCAGCATGAGCCAGTTGCTGCACGAAGCCGAGGAAGCGATCAAGAAATCAGTTAACGCAGGACCCGATGGCAGGATCATTGCCTGCGGTGCGGGTGCCACGGGCGCTATCGATAAATTGCAACAGATCGTGGGCGTCGCATTGCCGCCAGCGACGCGGCAGAACATTGAACGGATACTCGATGATGCCGATGCGGCGACCAGCAGCGAGGCTTTTGAAGAGCTCCTGCACGAGCGTCAGCCGGTCGTTTTCATCGGCCCTTATGAGCATCATTCCAACGAAATTTCATGGCGGCAGTCATTGGCGACAACGGTGGAGGTTCGCCTTGAAGCAGACGGCAATATCGACCTGAAACACCTCGAAGAGTTATTGCAGGAGCCGCAATACCAGGATCGCCTGCGCATTGGTTCGTTTTCGGCCGCGTCGAACGTTACGGGCCAGCGTAGTGATGTACGGGAGATATCGAGCCTGTTGCATCGCTACGGTGCACTTGCCTGCTTCGACTTTGCGGCGTGCGCACCGTATGTCGAGATTGACATGAACCCGGAACCGATCGGCGATGACGACCCGTCGATTGACGCCATATTCATATCACCGCACAAGTTTCTCGGTGGTCCCGGCTCGAGCGGCGTGTTGCTCTTTAACGAGCGTATCTACCATCGCGAACTACCGCCGAGCGTCAGTGCCGGCGGCACGGTCGATTACGTCGGGCCAGTGGAGCAGGACTATATCGGCCGCATCGAAGAACGTGAGAAAGCAGGTACGCCCGGCGTATTGCAGACACTGAAGGCCGGACTCGTATTCGAAGTCAAAGACAGGGTTGGGGTCGAGGTCATTGAGAAAAGAGAACACGAGCTGACCAGCCGCGCTCTCAAAAGCTGGAGCGCGAACGACAATATTGAGATCCTGGGTAACCCGGATGCGGCGCAGCGGGTTGGCATCATGTCGTTCAATATCCGGGATGACGAGGGTAAATACCTGCACCACAAATTCGTCACCGCACTGCTCAACGATTTATTTGGCATCCAGTCCCGCGCTGGCTGTTCGTGTGCCGGCCCATACGGCCACAGGCTGTTGAACATAGACATGGACACGTCGGAGCGCTATCGCAATGTTGTACAACAGGGCCATTGCGGCATGAAACCCGGCTGGTGCCGCGTTGGTCTGCACTGGGTGATGGATGACGCAGAGTCTGATTTCGTCATTGACGCCGTGCATTTCGTAGCCAGGCACGGTCATCGTTTCCTGAGTCTGTATGACTTCGACCTCTGTAGTGGCACGTGGTCGCATAAACAGGAGTCCGGCAAGCTGTCGGAGTTCTCGTTGGACGCCGCGTTGTCAGGAGAGCAGGGTGAACCGGCGACGTTGACGCTGGCTTTGCGCAAGCAGCTTTATGATCACTACATGACAGAAGCAATGCGTTGGGTAGAGAGGCTCAAAGAAGATGGACCGCAGGCCCTTGAGGAACTGGACGGTGAGCTTGGCGAGCTACAGTTTTTCGCGCTGCCTGAGAATGCGACGTCGAATAAATTCACCCAGTAACTCGGACTCTTCGACAGGCGTTAGCAGGCCACATCGTCGGACATTTCCAGGTTCAGTTGGTTTTGAATCCGAGTGACTCTCACCGGCAGTCGGAATTGCAGTGCCGCCAAGCCACCGACCTGCTGCAGGAAATCGTCAGCCTGTTGCCGCGCCTCGCCGGACAACGAATGGTATTCATCCAGGGGCCGCTGCATCTTCCAAAGGCTGTATGGCAACACGGCACGAATCTCGGTGACGTTGTCGATCGAAAAGTCATGCTTACCAATTCTGCGCGGAATCGCGGGGCCATCGTTTTCGCGTGCCCACGCTTCCAGGTGAACAGCGGTTGAGGTCAGAACCGGCCAGTGTTCTGCGAACATGCGCTTGAATATCGGCGCCAGGGTATCCGCTATCTCATCATCCGCAAGCCAATCGCCGTAGTGCTCAGCGGGTTGGTTCATGCGCTCAACCCAGGCGGCAACCTGCGGGGCGTCCCGTCGCATCAGCGCGCCGGGGTAGGGATCGCGATTCAAGTGAGCATACAGGGGACCCATCAAACCGAAGTCGCCAATCGATGGACGGCCACCGAACAGGAAGTCGTGCTCTGCGAAATGGCGGTTCAAGGCTGGCAGGAAATCCTTCTCGTACCAGCTTTCGATCGTTGCATGATTGGCGTCCGTAATACCCAGCAATGGCAGAAAACCGCGAAAACGGGCGCCAATTCGTTTACCCATCATACGTCGAAGGAAAGCTGGCCAGCGCGGAAACAACGTGCGGCCGAACTCATCAAAAATAAAAGGCTGGTTGTCGTGGTTCCAGCGATAGTGCATTGCCGGAATCAGGAGCCAGTCGTCGCCATACAATTCAAGCAACAATGCGGCCAGTCGCTGGCATGGACTGTCGGGCATAATCGATCGCTCGGGGAACGCTGTCTCCAGAGTATCGATGATGTGCGAGGTGTCTTGCAGGTACTGGCCATCGGGCGTCTTCACGACGGGTATGAAGCGAACACCAGTTTGCGGAATAATCGTTTTCTTATAGACATTCAGTGATGAGAGTACCTCGTCAAAAGGGATTCGCTTGTAGCGCAGGTAGCTGCGAGCCTTGCCGCTGTAGAGTGAGAACTCGGTGGCATAGAGAATGTGTTGTTCGCTCATTAGGAAATCGTTTCGTCGACGCAAACGATTTCAAATTCCTCGACGGTGACTGGCATATCCAGAGACGGTACTCGATCCAGTTTTTCGAGCTCGCGCCCGAAGTATGCCCAATGTACGCGTCGCCAAACATCAAGTGCGCGGACCGCTGGTCCATCTACCCGGGTTTCCATTTCACTGATTTCATCAAACCGCATTGTGTTGACAGCGGTGGTGCGCAGCAAAAGTCTGGGTTCGGCAAGGAAGCTGGTAACGACGGTATAGCCTCCGACCACGGGAGTCTCGTTAGGCTTGCCGTCAAACAACCACGGTGACGTAAACGTGCCGGTCTTGTTTCCCGTGGAAATCAAGCTAACAAGCAAATCGGCGATCCGACTATCCTGGCCAAAGTGACGGACCCTAAAAAAATCATTCGCTGGTGGCGATTTCATTTCGCCTTGGCAATCGTTCCAAAAAGTTCGCACCGCATTGTTCACCGTGCTGTTGGTGTCGGCAATTACTGTAATCGGTGTTGCCATCAATAAAACTAATGCCAGGAGCTTCGCATGATCAATATTTCCAAGTTGTTTTTTCATTCAGGTACACTTGCCCGGATTTTCAAACGCCGAGAAAGAAATATTTTGCCTGGGAGATTAATCGTGAAGCCACTGACCGCTCTATCTGCATTCTTGATGATGACATTTTTCACTTCGGTTAATGCCGAGGTTACCGAATGTGATCGCCTCGCCGCAAATCCGCCGGACCCGGACCGCGTCGTCGAAGGTGTGCCGCGCTCGCAAGTCGATATCAAAGCCGCTATTGAAGCTTGCGAAAGTGCGCTTGCTGCCGACCCTGACAACGCACGATTTGCCTATCAACTGGGTCGCGTCGCTTTTTACGGCGGGGATACACCAAGCTCGCTCAAGTACATCGGGCAAGCGGCCAGCCAGGGATATCGGCAGGCCGAATTCGTAATGGGCGCGCTCGCTGATAACCGCAGGGAAGGCGTAGCGGCCGACGCTTGTGCGGTGGAAGATTTTTGGTACCGGGCGGCGTCGAGTGGCCATTTGCATGCTCGAGTGGCTTATGTACGGCACGTTACGAAGGGCCTCTTCGACTCTTGCGACCTACAGGCTGATGCGGAGGAGCTGACTTCGCTGATCGACATCCAGGTAACCGGTTCAGCGCAGTACTTCTTGCGGCTGTTAGTCTCAGACCTCAAAGAAGACGTGATTGGGTATCTTGACGCGCAACAATAATCATTAATAAGTTTAATTTTCACACTAATAACTTTAATTGGATTAATTATTCTGATCCCGTAGAATTTTCCATGTGTAGTATTTTCAAGAAATGGGGGATCGAAAATGTACCGAAATAGGATTCTGCTTGGATCAGTATTGGCGCTGGTATTCATGGCAGCGACTTTCTTGCCACTGACACCGGTTTTCGCACAAGATCAGAACGAAGCTGCGGTGTTGGCCGAGATCGTGGTCACAGCTCGCAAGCGCGAAGAAAAATTGCAGGACGTGCCGGTGAGCATTTCTGCCTTCGGCGCAGAAGCGATAGCTGCATACGGAGTCGATGATGTTAGCCAGATCAGCGATTTCACGCCGAACTTCAGTTACGAGAAATTTGGCGGTCGAATCGGTGCGGAAGGGGACACTTCGAGGCCGGTTATTCGAGGGCAGTCAAACATTCTCGGCGAAGGCAACGCCGCCTTTTTTATTGATGGAATTCATTATTCCGAATCCGTCTTGTCGTTTCCCATACAGGCTGTCGAACGGATCGAGATCGTTAAAGGTCCTCAGGCTGCTTTGTTCGGACGATCGACGTTTTCCGGTGCCGTGAATTTGGTAACGAAACGTGGAACCAACGACTTTAAAGGCAACGTTTCTTTGCGGGCGGCAGAGCACGACGACTATGAAGTAAATTTGTCAGCGAGCGGGCCGATCACCGAGGACAAGATCTTCTACTTCATCCATGGTCGCTACTACGACTACGGCGGCGAGTACAAGAACGAACTGGATGGAACCGACGTTGGCCAGGAGCAATCGTTCGGCATAAACGGGTCACTTGAGTTCAGACCCAATGACGGCGTAACAGTCATCGTCCGGGCCGGGTACAACGAAGACGATGACGGCTTGCCAGCGCAGCGCGTGCAGGATCGCTTCTCGAACAACTGTTTTCTCGACCAGGCACGTCAGTACTACTGTGGCGCGATCGAGGAATTCGAATCGGTCCGACTGGATAAAGCCGGACTCCTTGGTGAGGAAGGACTACGGCGTGAGGTAACCCGCGGCTCATTGACTATTGAATGGGACCTTGGCGATGACGGGTTCCTCCTGACATCGAATTCGGGAATAGTGAGTTCGGACTACGAGTTCGGTAATGACCAGACGAATCTGGGAAATCCCATCAATTTCGCGGGTGGTATTTTTGTCCGTGTTGAAGAAAGCGAGCGGGACGAATGGTCAACGGAACTGCGACTGGATTCACCGCAGGACCGGGATGTTCGCTATCTGATTGGTACTTATCTCTACGAGCGTGATCGGCATCGTATCCGGCGCTTCCCGGCAACCGACACGCTGATAACCGACTTCGGTAAAGAAAACGTGGAAAACTTCGCGGTGTTTGGTGCGGTAGAGTTTGATTTTGGTAATGAGTGGACCGCTCGTGCCGAGTTACGTTGGCAGGAGGATGAAATCGGCCTACTGACAGCAGGCGGGACCCGACTAACGGAGAATTTTACGTCGACGATGCCTCGAGTCACGTTTGATCACAAAATTACTGACAATACGTTGCTCTTTTTTAGTGTAGCGAAGGGCAACAAGCCGGGCGTCTTCAATACAAACCCCACATTGCCGGTGAGCGCGCGGTTTGCTGAAGAAGAGGAAGCCTGGAACTATGAGATCGGCACCAAATGGGATTCGTCCGACGGAAGATCACGCCTTAACGCATCCGTATTCTTCATTGACTGGACCAATCAACAACTGACTAACTCCATTCTGGTAGGCGGAGTGCCAACCTCCTTCATATCGAATGCCGGTGAAACCGAAATCTGGGGCATCGAACTGGAGGGAAGCAAGCTGTTGAATGATAATTGGCAAGTCTATGGTTCGATCGGCTTTAACAATGCGGAATTTGCGGAAAACTGCGACCCTGTCCAGGGCAACGAGTTGACCGGCATAGACTGTACGTCACCGACAGGTATTGCTGGCGGCGATGTATCAGGAAATCAGACACCTAACTCACCGGATACTCAAATCGCATTGGGTGCAACATATACACGTGCGCTTTCCGGCGACAGGGATCTGGTACTCAGAGCTGACTATTCGCACCGCAGTAAAGTGTACGCGCAGGTGCATAATCTCGCCCACAGTGGTGACCGGCAGCTGCTTAATCTGAAGGCAGGAATCCATACCGGCAAATGGCAAATCACATTGTTTGCCGACAATGTTTTTGATGACCTTGCACCGTCAACAGTCGTCCGGTTTGCGGATCTTGGCTTCCTCAACATTGGCCCGCAAGATCCTCCGGAACTAGACAATGTTCCAGGATCAACGGTTGTCGAACGTGGGTTCCTTGTGCCGCTCGCGGATGGTCGTAAGATCGGGGTAACTGCATCCTTCGATTTCTGATCCCGACAATCGATTCCTCGGGACACCGGAACGTACAGGAGGAGGGGTGTACGCCCCTCCTCTGGATTTCCAAGCACACTTGTGCCCCGCGTTCCCAAGTAGATCAGGGAGGTATGCCCGATGCGCCAACAGTCAATCGATAAGCGCGCAGACCAGCAGGAGAACAAGACAATGGACGATTCAAAGGGTTCATCCATACTGCGGGATATTGAAGCGGCGGGCCGAAAGGTGTTGCCCATGCACCAGTTCCTTGCGGAGTCGGATCCGGCGACACTTGACGCTTTCAATCAGTTTCTGACGCACTCCATTTACCGTGAAGATGGTTTGGACGATGCCCACAAGGAAATGGTGCTTGCCTGTGTCTGTGTCGCGGTAGGTTCAAGCCCGCCCGTTATCGCGAATCATTGCAGTAAGGCACTTGCAGCAGGCCTCGCAAGAGATAACCTGGTGCAGGCGCTGGAAATTACCGCCGCGGTAATGGCAACACGCACGTTAGCAACAGGGATAAATGCAGTCATAGCTGCGGAAGAAACATGAGCGAATTGATTGGCGCTGAGCAGCCCTTCGGTGTGTCTCGAAAGCTCAGCTACCAGATGCACGCGGACCGTTATACGGGCCGGGTTCTGTACGTTACTTTCAAGACTGCGACTGACCTGTCGCGCTGGCTGCCGCCGCCGCTGCAAATGGACAATCGTCACGAAGGGTTTCTTAAGCTTTACGAATTGAAGCGTCGTCCGGAAGACGGTCAGCCTTACCCGCCAGCGTTCAGCCAATATTACGAAGCGTGTATCGCTGTGCTCGCAAGTCCTCCCGGAGGCATGTTTCGTCACTACAACCTGTTCATGTGGGTTTCACATGACTGGGCGATGTACAAAGCACGGTCGGCGTTCGGTTGGCCCAAGAAACTTGCGAATATCAGCATGACCAGCACCTACCCGGACAACGAGACGTATGACCGGGATCGCGAGATCAGCGATTTCAACGTCGATGTCGACCGCCACGGCTATTCGATCATCAGGGTTCGAGCCCAACTGGATCCTGCAGCGCCCGCGAAGGAAAAGAAACCATTTAACGGTTTTTACACGATACGCCACATCCCGGCACCGCTGGACGGTGGTGAGGACATTCGCGAGTTACTGGTTATTGAACCCCGTGATGGATGGTTCGGCGATGAAGTCTGGGGTGAGGCAACTGTAGTATTTGGCAATGCCCCGGATGAAGAGCTCGAACTCCTTGGACCGGTGGTGGTAACGGGTTGCGTTCTTCGGGATACGGGTTGGGTGCTGCCGGCCTGGCCCGCGCGGCGACTAATGCAACTGGATGCATTCCCCGTAAACCTCGGTGCGGAGAGGCCCGAATAATGTTGGAGAAAATGCAAATGAAGAAGTTTAGGGGCGTATTTCCCGCAATAGTTGCGGCTCAGGACGATAACAACGAGATTCTATTCGACGTCATGGGCGATCTCGCAAAGCGTCAGATTGCGGACGGAGCGGGTGGCTTTCTGGTCAATGGCCACACCGGAGAACTCGGCTTGCTGACAGGGGACGAAAGACGCGAGGCGATTCGCACGGTACGTGCGGCGGTCGGGGAAGAGGTGCCGATTATTGCCGGCATTCACACGCAGGGACTGGGCGCCAAGTTTGCTACTCAAGCTGACTCTGCTGCCGAATGCGGTGCTGATGCCATATTGATGTTTTCGCCGTTTTCCTTTGCACGGGGTGCGTTCCAGTACGCGCCGGAAGCGGTTGTCGAGTACTACAGAAAGGCTGCGGAGCTTACGCCGATCCCGATGTGGTTCATGCAATACCGTCCGCAGACAAATCTGATGATGCCTCGTCATGTGCTCAGGGAGATCGCGGCCCTGCCCAATATTGGGGGCATCAAGCAGGAGGTGGAGGACGACATCGAGTACGAAAGAGACCTGGTCGCCCTGCGTGAGGTCAATCCGAATCTTGCGATTTTTTCGGCGACTGACCGCGGCCTGTTCGGCAACTATGCGCTAGGTGCTGATGGCTGCACCATCGGTCTCGCAAACTTCGTCAAACCGGTCAAGGCGCTGCAGGATCGTATCTGGGCAAACGATCTAGAGGGTGCAAAGGCTGCTTCGCTACATCTCATGCCGCTGATGGACGCGATTTATGGTCGGCCCAGCTATCGATGGTCATCGCGACTCAAGTATGCGCTGCACGCAGTCGGATACATTCCAACGGCAAATATTCGAATGCCACTGTTTCCAGCTTCTGCAGAGGAACGCAAAGCAATCGATGCCGTTCTGCCGGCTTACATGGACTGAGAACTAATCATGAAAAAGATCGGTGATCGGGAATTTTATGACGGGCTGGAAGAAATAATCGAACCGTCGCATACGGCTGTTCTGGTAGTCGACCAGCAGAATGATTTTTGTCACTCGGATGGATACTACGCGGCGACGATGGGCCTTGATGTATCGATGACCCAGGACATTAACGACCCTATCAACCAGTTGACTGCTGCAGCTCGAGCACATGGCGCGATGGTGATATTCACGCAGTATGTCATCGCCGAAGGATTTTCCTCTGACTCTGCAATGTGGCTGGGTATCCATGTCGGGGCTGGCCTTAAGTCGCTGGATCAGGAATCCTTCTACACCATGGAAGGGACCTGGGGCGCAGAATTGTTCGAGCATATGAATGTCGAAGCCGATGACCACATCGTGAAAAAGTTTCGCGGCTCTGCTTTTAGAAAAACTTCGCTTGAAAATCTGTTGCAACAAAATGGCATTGAGACGCTGATCATTGCAGGACAGGTAACAGAAGGCTGTGTGGAAAACACTATTCGGGCGGCGCGGGATGCCGATTTCTATACGGTGTTGGCCAAGGATGCGATCGGCTCAGTGAGCAGGGAGCGGCATGATCGATTCATGAGTGGTTGGCTTGTTCGTGCGCACTGTCCTGATACCGCAGACGTCATCGAAATTTGGGAGCGCGAAAGCGACTAATTCCGGCCTTCGATTTCTATCCGCTCCAAAATGGTGGTCCGCAGAGTGGTCATGAAGCTCTTGTGAAATGATCGGACGACCATGCGGGCACGTCGACACAGGCTGAATTGGCGTTTTTGTTCGAATTCCGGCACGGAAAAGTATTTGACGGGATCCGAATCACGATTCGAAGAGTGAAATAGTTTCGGTGAAACAATTCCGATTGCGTGTCCGCCAGTTATGAGCTCTGTCGCAAGCGTCATCGAATTTGTTCTCACAATATGGCGCGGTGGGTGGAGATTCGCCGATGCGAAAACCCGGGCCAGGAACTCAGGCCAATCTGGACTCGTGGATACGGCGAGCCACTGCTGATCTGAAAGGTCGATAAGCTGTGGGTTTGGATGGTTGTATAACGCATGCTTTTCGCCTGCTACCACTTGAACATGGTCAATAAAAAGCGGTTCCCTCTGTATTTCTGGCGTGTCGCGCGGGAGGAAATGATCGGAGAGAAACGCGAAATCGATCTCTCCCCCGGCCAGTAGTAAAACAAGATTCGCCGACCAGTCTTTAATTATTTTCACGTTATAGTCCGGATACTCGGACTGGAATTTGGCAATCGTCGTAATCAGGATTTCGTCGCCCAGGCTCTGGACGACACCTATTCTGATTTCAGCTCCCACGTGTTTGGCACGAGCTTTGAGTTCCCGCCTGGCCGCTTCAAATTGCCCGGTAATCACTTTCGCGTGGTCTTGCAATCGCCTTCCGTGCGCCGTGAGAACGGACCCTGTTTTGCTCCGAATGAATAGCTGCAGGTCGAGTTCTTTTTCGAGTTTCGAAATAGACTGGGTCAGGGCTGACTGGGTCAGCCCGATACTGTCCGCAGCCTTGTAGAAATGCTTCGTCTCTGCCAGAGCCATGAAATGCCTGAGTTGGCGTAAATCCATTTGCGGTCCTTTATGCACGTTGTTGCAGGATTTTTTAGCATAAGTTCAACTTATTTAATAGGTAATTAAATTAATTGGTCTAATTCTAGCTCAGGCTATACATTGGAATACATAAATGACTATCGGGACATACAACGCACTTCTTCTATTGCACGTATTGGTGTTCGTCTACTGGCTGGGCGCCGACCTGGCCGTGTTGTACGCGGCAAAATACGGTGCGGACGAGAGCTTGTCGATCGAAACGCGCCAGACCATCGGCGACATCATGGCGTTCGTCGACTTGTTTCCCCGCCTTAGTGTTCCGTTGATCGGAGCGACAGGCGTGACCATGGCTTTCCTGTCCGGAGCGTTCGTGGTTCACGAATTCTGGGTTTGGTCGACCTGGCTGGCTGCCCTCGTGTGGGTTTCGAGCAATCTGTTTGTTTTCTTGAATCGTGCGAATCCGGAACGTATCCAATCGGTGGTGCGATTTGACGCGGTGTGGCGCATTAGCATGCTGGTTGCGATAGTCGGTGTCGCTGCGGCATCGTATGTTGGCTTCGGCATTACCTCCAACATGTCTTTGATCGCGAAACTCATGATCTATGCAATTGCCATCGCGCTTAGCCTGATCCTTCGAGTACTGTTCAAGCCGTATAGACCGGCGCTGGCTCGAATTGCAGCGGGCGGTGATAGCGCGGCGGACTCGGCAATCATGAAAAAGGCGCTCGTCGGTGCGAAACCTGTCGTGATCCTTATATGGTCGTTGACTATTGCGGCGGCCGCAATTGGACTCTGGAAGCCGTTCTAGTCAAGCTGTTCTCCAACCGTTCCTTTGGTCAAGAAAGCTATCAAGCACATCACGCTATTTTTGCTTCTCGTTTTCGGCGCACCAGCTGCCGGTGGCGCTGATGTGCTTCGTGTGGCTATCGTCAGCTTGCCGCCGGCTTATGGAAATCCGTATACAGCGATGGGCGCACCCGGGGCGGTAACCTGGCAACAGCTTTTCGACGGGCTCACCAGAATTGATGAAGCCGGTAACGTTGTCGGTGCGCTGGCGACAGACTGGCAACTGATCGATACACACACATGGCGCTTTCGACTACGGGAAAATGCCCGCTATTCGAATGGTGCAGCGTTCAACGCAGAGACGGCCAAAGAAGTGTTCGACTGGCTGCTCAGTAACCAAGGGCGTATTACACCGGTTGGCAATGAACTACGCGGATTGGCGGAAGTTTCAATTTCGGGGCCTCACGAACTAATCATCAGGACTCACCAGCCGGACCCGATACTGCCCAACAGACTGGCTCTTGTCATGATGGTCGAACCGAAGAGTTGGGCTGAGTTGGGACCAAAGGCATTCGGCCAGCAGCCCGTCGGTACTGGCCCGTACATGCTGGAGTCGTGGAGGAACGGGAATGGTGCGGCGGAGTTGGCTGCAAATCGCTATGGTTGGCGCCGGCCACATATCGAGACGGTCGAACTATTTCCGCTGCATGACCACGCCGCTCGCTTTCAGGCGGCCATTTCAAAACAACTTCATCTGTCCCAGTCGATGCGCCCTGAAGAACTGCAGATTTTCTCGGAGCGTGGCTTTGATGCACTGGTTGATCCCACCAAGCAGATCATTGGGATTGCATTTGATGTGGCCGGCCATCCGGATTCGCCGGTTGCAGATCGGCGCGTCAGGCAGGCAATCAATATTGCCGTCGATACACAGACGATTTCCGAAGTCATCACCTATGGCAAGCACAGTCCGGCCAGCCAGGGTGCGGCGCCCGGAGTGTTTGGTTACAACCCCGCTTTGAAGCCCTACCCATATGACCCGATCAGAGCGCGGGAGTTATTGGCAGATGCTGGCTACCCGGACGGATTCTCGATCAACGCAACCATTGTCATGGGCACGTATGCGAATGATGTCGAGATATATCAAAAGGTTCAGCAGGATCTGGCAGCGGTCGGAATAGATCTGATACTGGAAGCGACACTTTTTTCCGACTGGATTCGGCAATATGTAACGGGTAAGTGGCGGACAGAAGCCTTTTCCCTGGCCTGGAACACTGCTCCTTATTACGACTCTATTCGTCCGATGGACTACTTTTCATGTGGCAAGGCGATACCTTTTTATTGCAACCCGTCGATGATGCCTGCAATTGAAAACGCGGCAACAGAAATGCGTCCGAAAGAACGAGAGCAAGCGCTGCAGGACCTGCAACTCCGTTTCCACAACGAAGCGCCAAGCCTGTACTTGTTGGAGTACGGGCACATCTGGGTTTCGTCAAATGAGGTTTCCGGGTTCGCGATGGCAAACGGGGCGCCACAACTTTACAAACTCAAACTGAAAGCACGTGACTGACAACGCAGACGTACAGCGAGGTCTGATGAAGGCGAGAATATCCGCGGGTTCGCGATTGCTTGGAAATTTCGTCGTTCTCCTGCTCGGCATTACGACGCTGATGTTCTTTGCGTTGCGTGCCGCCGGCGATCCTATCATCGTGATGGCGGGTGAGAACGCGGGCCCCGAAATGATAGCGGCTCTTCGCCAACAGTACGGTTTTGACCAGCCATTATTGCTGCAATACCTGTATTACCTTGGCAATGTTCTAAAGCTGGACTTCGGCGCGTCACTGGCATCAGGTGAGGCGGCGTTACCACTCGTGCTGAGTCAGCTCCCGGCAACTCTGTTGCTGGCATTTCTCGGCATGACCGTAACGCTTGTTGTATCTGTTCCGGTTGGTGCGTGGCTAGGTGCCCGGCCTGATCGGGCCAGTGTGCGAATTGTGTCGGCCATAGTGGTATTTGCGCAAGGCCTGCCAGGGTTTGTGACGGCGCTGATTCTCATCCAGATTTTCGTCGTACAACTTATGTGGCTGCCATCGCTGGGTCATGCCGATGTACGCACCTGGATTTTGCCGAGCTTGTCGCTGGCTTCTTTTCTTGCGCCCAAACTGATTCGCGTGATCGCCGCCAACGTTGCGGAGGCAATGCGGCAGGAGTACATACGAACCGCTCGCTCAATCGGTTCATCGGCGGCCAGCATCCTGTGGCGAGAAGCGTTTCCCAATGCCATTCTTGGCACAGTTGCCTTAGTCAGCGCGCAGTTTGCTTTTCTGTTCGCGGGCGCCGTAATTATCGAAGTTCTGTTCCTTTGGCCTGGCATTGGGCTATTGCTTTTTGAGTCAGCGCAGACACTGGATTTCCCGGTGCTTCAAGCGATCACTTTCGTGGTCGCTGTGCTGGTGTTCCTGGTGAACACGCTAAGCAATCTTGTTTTCCGCCGCATAGACCCACGTATCGGTCAGGCAGTTTCATGAGCGCCAGGGCGAACAGCGTTGCAGGATGGTGGCGCCGGATTTTTCGCCGCTTCGGTTCTCTTGAGTTGCTTGCCGGCATCGCGCTGTTTGCCGTAATCCTCATTCTTATTCTGTTTCGGGCACAGCTGCAGACGCACGATCCTTATGTTGGCGATTTGTACGATCGATTTAGCGCTATGGGCGTAGGAGGGCACTTGCTTGGGACGGACAACCTGGGGCGAGACGTCTGGTCACGCCTGCTCGAGGGAATCCGCTGGTCCATCTCAGCGGCAGGCCTGGCCACAGTGATTGCGTTTTTGATTGGGACTGTTGTCGGACTTGTCGCCGCGCAGGTCTCTGGTTGGGTGCGGACCCTGCTAAATCAAATCGTCGATATGGCATTGGCATTTCCCAGCCTGATCATTGCCATCATTATTGTTGCCGTGGTTGGCCGAGGCTTCTGGCCATTAACGATAACGCTGGGCTTGGTCAGCTGGCCGGTGTTTGCGCGGGTGGTTTACGCTGAAACATTGAGTCTGTTGGAGCGAGACTACGTCGCTGCGTCGCGCGCTTTCGGGGCTCGGCGCTCGGCCATATTGCTCGGCCATGTATTGCCCGGACTCAGGCCAACGCTGACCGTAGTACTGGCGTTTCACTTCGCCGACATGCTGGTCGCAGAGAGTGCTTTGTCATTCCTCGGTCTCGGTGCACCGCTGGGCGTACCGACCTGGGGAAATCTATTGCAGGAATCGCGCGACTATCTAATGGTTGCGCCATGGCTCCTGATCGTGCCATGTGCGGGAATCATCTATGCGGTGGTTACGGTCAACCTGATTGGTGACGGTCTCTCCTCTTTAGCGCGAAAGAGGGGACTGAGAATCGACCTATGAGCCACGACACAATACTCGAAGTGGATAAGCTATCGGTTGAGTTTCCGCAGGATCTTTCTGCGCAGCCAAACGTTGTAGTGGACGACGTTTCTTTTGCGATCAAGCGCGGTCAGATGCTGGGGCTTGTCGGCGAATCCGGTTCCGGCAAGACCATGTTGGCGTTGTCAATCATGGGGCTCGTTCCAGGACTCGGTCACCCAAGTTCTGGTCGTATTCTGTTGGACGGCCGCAACTTGTTGCAAGCGTCGGATGATCAGTTACAAGGCATCAGGGGCGGTGCAGTCAGTATCGTGTTTCAGGATCCGCTCGCGTCCTTCAATCCCGTGCGGCCGGTCGGATCTTTGCTGATACGTAGCGTGATGTTGCACCAAATGTGCGGCGAAAAAGAAGCACGAGATCGATCGGCTGACATGTTGAGTGCTGTGGGTATCCCGAATCCCAGGCAACGCATGGACTCTTATCCACACGAGTTTTCGGGCGGTCAACGGCAGCGAATCATGGTCGCCCTTGCGGCGATCAATAATCCTCGCCTGATTATTGCAGACGAGCCCACGACAGCACTGGATGCAACAGTTCAGATCCAGGTTCTGGATTTGCTGAAATCCCTGACAGCAGACTGCTCGTTACTACTGATTACGCACGACCTTAGTGTTACGGCAGGCGTGTGCGAAAAAATCGTGGTGATGCGTAAGGGCAAGATCGTTGAATCGGGCAGTTCTGACAACATTCTGAATAATCCCCGGGAGCCGTATACCCGAGCATTGATCGATGCAGTTCCCCGCTACGGCGGACAACGCCTTCTTACATCCGATTCCTCGCCTGCCGGGCAACCGCAGCCGCTCCTGGAGGTACGGAATCTTGACGTCGCTTTCGTTCAATCCGGCCGTTCGTTCAAGGCGGTCGATGATGTCTCGCTCACTCTCAATCGCAATGAGACTCTTGGTATCGTTGGTGAATCCGGATCAGGCAAGTCCACGATTGCCAAAGCAATGATGCAATTGCTGCGTCCCGCCGCCGGGCGAATCACGTTTGACGGCCAGAACTTGCAAGATGCGAACCAGCATGAGTTACGCGAGGTGCGACGGCGAATTCAATATGTATTCCAGGACCCTTATGCCAGCCTTGATCCACGCTGGACGATCGGAAAAATTATCGCGGAACCGATGCACGTGCACCATGCAGGCACGGCTGGCGAAGTTCTTGATCGAGTGGCCGATCTGATTGAACAGGTTGAACTGCCGGCCGATGCTATCGACCGGTATCCGGCGGAGTTTTCCGGTGGTCAGAGGCAACGCATCGCACTTGCTCGCGCCCTGGGTGTCGGTCCGGATCTGCTGATAGCGGACGAACCGGTTTCGTCGCTCGATGTAACCATTCAGTTGAAGATTGCACGGCTGTTGAAATCGCTGCAGAAAAAATACAGTTTGTCGCTGCTGATAATCGCACACGACTTGCCGCTTGTTTACCAAATGACCGACCGAGTTGCTGTCGTCTACCTCGGTCAGATTGTTGAACAGGGTCTGACTGAAAAAGTTCTGCGTAGTCCGCAGCATCCGTATACGGCGTCACTCTTGTCCGCAAGCATTCCTGAATCCTTTGCAGCCGTTGCTGCGAAATTGCGTGCTACGGGAGAACCTGCGTCACCGCTAGCTCCACCAGGCGGATGTCGATTCCATCCCCGCTGTGCGCTTGCAACGGCCAAATGTGCCGCAACCGCTCCCGTACTCACTCGAGACGACGATGGCACTGATGTCAGTTGCCATTTTCCCGGTAAAGTTGACGCGTGCTGATGGTGGAGACCTTATTCGACATTGCACCTGAGCCGGCCTTACTGGGGATAAAAGTATGACGCATTCCACAAATCGTGCTGGCCCTGTATCAGGAAACATGACCCATAGTCGCCGGGAATTCCTCAAGCGATTGTGCGCATCCGGTACGTTCCTGACCCTGAATTATTCACCTGTAGTTCTTGCAGCTTCAACGCGACCGACTCAGGAAAGCTACCGAAAATTCGAGGACCTGTACCGCGAGAAGTGGACCTGGGATCGTGTCGTGCACGGCACGCATGGCACAAACTGCGCGGGCAATTGTGCGTTTGATGTCTATGTCAAAAACGGCATCGTGTGGCGCGAAGAGCAGCAGGGTGTGTATGGAGCATCCGGTGATGCTCCGGACTACGGGCCGCGAGGTTGCCAGAAAGGTCTGCGGCACGCCAAGTACATGTACGGTCCGCAACGTGTTCTGTACCCGATGAAGCGCAGCGGTGAACGGGGCGCCGGCAAATGGGAGCGGATCAGCTGGCAGCAGGCGACCACAGAGATTGCGGATAGGTTTCTCGACCTGGTCGAAAAGCATGGCCCGCAATGCATCTCCTATGGCAGTGGCACCCAGATGGTGCTCAAGCGAGGGTCATTTGGCAGTCTGGCCCGCTTCGCAAATATCACCGGCATTACTGTTCCCGAGTTTTTGTCTGGTGTAGGCGACCTGCCCAGCGGTGTGCACATGACACTCGGACAGATTCACACCAGCGATACGATGGCCGCGGTTTACAAGTCGCGTTGTGTTCTGGTCTGGATGAGTAACCCCGCAGTTACGCGTCTTCCGGATGCGCATTTCTTCTGGGATGCGAAATATAACGGCACGGAAGTGATTGCTATCTCGCCCGATTTTACGCCCACAGCGATGCACTCGAGCCTGTGGGTCAATCCCAAACCAGGTACCGACACGGCACTCGCGATGGCTATGGTGAACGTGATCCTGGAGGAGGGTCTGTACAAGGCCGACTACATCAAGGAACAAAGCGACTTGCCGTTGCTGGTGCGCACGGATAATCAGCGATTCCTGCGGCCTGCCGATGGCAAAGATGGTTTTTTTGTGTGGGATCAGGTTACCAATGCTGCTGTGCTGGCGCCGGGGTCGCAAGCAATGGACGGTGTACGCACATCGCTGCAGCTCGGTGAAATTGATCCGCTGCTGGAGGGCAGCTGGCGAGTAGACGGTATTGAAGTTACGACAGTATTCGAGCTACTAAGGAAGCGAGCTGCCGAACATTCACCGCAGGTGGTTGCCGGGATCACGGGCGTCCACCCGAACATGATTCGCAAAGTTGCTCGTACTTTCGCTGCTGCCGAGCCCGCGATGATCTTTGCGGGTTACGCTGCCTGCAAATGGCTGCACGGCGATATTCTGCAACGATCGATGCTGCTGCTGCTTTCTCTGACCGGCAATATCGGGCGTGAAGGGGGTGGTTTGCAGATCGGCAATTCGGCCAAGACGCAAACGATGGCCTTCGCGTTTGACGGTATCGGCCCCGCGTTTCGCGGCGTTTCCGGCACGACCTGGGACTACGACCACGGTGGCATGAAGGACCTGAACAAGTCGATTTACGGTGCAGAGCTTGCGCAGGAGTTTGATCAGTACTACCAGGAGAGTATCCGTAAAGGATGGTTCCCCAGTCACAGTGGCAAGGGCTGGAAGATGGGCTTTTTCGCGGGCAACAACGGTGCCAACTGGCGCGCCTCGGGCAAGCGCTGGAGAAAAAACGCGCTTGAGGAGCTTGAGACGATTGTTGCACTGGTGCCGGACGCTGGCGTCACATCGCACTACGCTGACTACGTGTTGCCCATCGCGCACCACTACGAACGTGCCGACATGATGCTGCAATCGCGGACACCGTATGTGCAGGTGCTCGATGTGGCGGTTCCTCCGTTGGGCGAGTCCGTTGATGACTGGGAAGCCAACCGGCGGCTGGCAGAAGCAATCAGCCGCAGGGCGCAAGAGCGCGGAATGGACGTCATCGAAGACAACGTCAATGGCAGGCGCGTGCAACGGGATTACGCGCGCTGCCTGGAACTGTTTACCATGGATGGGAAAATCAAAAGTGTCAAAGATGTTTGCCAGTACATTATCGATACGACGCCAG